>Ga0256404_1002671_pt1 | contig 38693 bp, 38 predicted proteins | sample RumenRJG_01DNA_FD_185990 | JGI IMG/M metagenome (GOLD analysis project Ga0256404, IMG submission 185990) | Bovine rumen microbial communities from Lethbridge, Alberta, Canada - RJG_01 | ecosystem: Host-associated > Mammals > Digestive system > Stomach > Rumen | place: Canada: Alberta | collected...
TACGCTTGTTTTGATTTGCAACACTAAGATAAGTGAAAAATCTGACATGGCAAAATCCTGAGCAACTTTTTGTTGCTCAGGAACTTATAAATAAAGTTAAATCAAAGTGTTGCGGAATTAAGGTTTACTAAGCCTATGAAGTGTTGGGGTGCTTAATTGCATTTTCCTTTTGCAAATTCTCAAAATAAGTCTTCACTCTTCACAATAGAACTCTATTTTGCTGATTATAAGCTTGTTATTAGTGTGAAGAGTTGTTTTAGCTATTCACATCTCTTTACGCCTCATCATTTTCTGATTTAAGTTGACTATACTGAAAATAGTATTCTTTGCCGTGAAGACCAGTGAAGACTTGTGAAGAGGTGAATTAAGTCTTCACGTAGTAAATTGGTTGTAATACAGCTATTTATGATGTATCTGTGAAGAGTGAAGACTTTTTTACGTTTTTCTTTTTTCTCTGTATCCTCTTAAAATGAGCCCCAAAACAATGATATGGTTTCCGTATTACAACCTTATGCTTTGTGTCCTGTATCCCTATGGTTATCAGCCTGAAAACCTATGCTTTGTGACCTTTTTTTATATGGTTTGTACCCTGCATTCAAACAGAAAACAGCCTTCAAACACATTACGAATGTTATGCCTTGCACATAGGTAATGTTTCGGCCTTCAAATTACTATTGTTTTGCCTTGCATATTAGTATCATCTCTGCCTTCACGATAGTAATGCCTCCTTTGCCTCACTCCAGTATCTGCTACGGGGTGAAGGAACGTCATCTACGAGGGAAAGGAATAATCCCTATGGGGGTATAACAGATATCTCTTTCCCCCGTAGATGGCTTTCCTTTCCCTCGTGGGGATTATCGGAGCGGGTGAAAGGTGCCGCCACCTTCATAAATGGCAGTATCTCAAGCCAATAATGGTATAATTCTAGCTGTTGTTTGCCAATGTTAAGGACGAACGCATCCAAATGATGAACCAGTCCTTGAGGAAGGAAGATGTCTATACAGACATGTTCACTAATTGCTTCATGCTACCTGTCGATGAGGAATCCGACGAATAGATGACTTTGGCCCAAGTTCCAAGACTTGAGAAACTCCCATAATTTGATATTCTAATCTTTTTTCTTCATATTTGCGAACATAGACTTCGCAAGCCATGCCTACATTCGCTTTGTAAATATTAAATCCTGTGATTATGCAGGAAGATTGAATTGTAATGTTACAATGAATTAATGCTGACCTTTCATTGAGATAAAGAAAGGGTAATACAGCGGTGGCAGGCCATTTTAACTACCAGCAAGATAGATGTAATCTTGACTATAGTTTGATATTTACCATATATCATTTGTAATTGCAACTGACGAGGATAAAATATTATAGGAAATCATCCCAGCATCCTGTTGATAATTTGAAACTAATTGTTTATATTTGAAAACGAAAAATATATCAATATGCCTACTACTAAAAACGCCTTCATACGGTATAAGCATCTGGACAGACTATTGTCTGATCACCATCACTATTTTGACAGGAAAACCTTGACTGAAAAGGTAAATGCTGCATTGGAATTTGATGGTTTTAAGAAGGTTGACAAGAGAACTATTGAGAATGATATCAAAGATTTAAAAGATGCTCCATTTAATGCGCCCATAGAGGAATTCAAGAAAAACGGTAAGATAATTGTAACTTATAGTGACCCATCGTTTTCTATCTTTAAGAAGGAGATGAGCGATGAAGAAAGAGACCTGTTGCGTGAGGTGATGAACACCATCGGACAGTTCGAGGGATTGGATCATTTTCAGTGGCTTGATGATTTCAAGAAAGGACTTGGTGTAAAGGAACATAAGAAAGTTATCAGCTTCAGCCATAATCCTTATCTGAATAACTCCAATTTAGGTAAGTTATTTGATTGTATCTCTAACGAAGTTGCTATCAGGCTCTCATACCATACCTACGCCAACAAGACCGTTCGTAGCATAGATTTCCATCCATATCTGTTGAAGCAATATAACGACAGGTGGTTCCTGCTGGGTGCTGCTGACAGTGATAAGAAGATATTGACCTTCGCTTTAGACAGAATAGATGTGGTGAAACCGTTGCCAGAAAAGAAATTTTTGGAGTGTCCTGAAGATCTGGCAGAACGATTTGAGGACATTGTGGGTGTTACGCTGTATGAAGACAGACCTTTGGAACATATCTTACTCTGGGTAAGCGACTATTCAAAGGACTATATTGACTCCAAACCATTTCATGGCAGCTATACAGCTCTGAAGGGTGAGAAGGATAAGAAACTTCGCGAGCGGTACCCACAACTGAATGGTGGTACTTTTTTCACGATTGATTGTATACGAAACTACGAACTTATCCGTGAATTGTGTTCGTTCGGCAAGGAACTCCTGGTGCTATCAGAAGGAACAGTAAAGGATGAGATTGAGAAGAGGATTAGAGAAATGATGGCAGGTTATGATAAATTGCGTTCTTGTTAAGTTTAATGAATAATAAATAATTAAAGTATAGGACAATGGCAAAATACATACGAACATTGACCGTGATCACAGATGCGGAAATTCAACAGAAGGAAGTCCCACTATTCCGTGGTGCTGTAATAAAATCTTTAGGTGACAAAGCCAGTATGCTGTTCCATAATCATACTGGTGATAACACATTCCGTTATTCTTATCCACTGATTCAGTACAAACGGCTTAATGGGCGAGCTGCTATCGTTTGCGTTGAAGAGGCAGTTGATTTGATTGGACAGTTCTTGACAGAAACGAACGAAAATTTAACAATCGGAGCAAGGGAAGTAGAATGGCATATAAGCAAGATTCTGCCAGCAAGGTTACTTGTCCAAACATGGGAAAATATGTTTAACTATCACATAAGTAGATGGTTGCCACTAAACTCTGCTAACTATCAGCTTTATCAGAATACTGAGGGAGTAATAGAAAAGACCATCATCTTGGAGAATATACTAAAAGGTAATCTGCTGTCCATGCTTAAGGGTCTTGACATCCATATTGAGAAAGAAATTCTTGTCAAGATAACTCAGATAAGTGATTCATACCTTATTTATAATAAAGGTGTTGGCATGATGGCCTTCAATGCAGATTTCATGAGCAACCTCAGTATCCCCAACAACTTGGGCGTTGGAAAAAATGCCAGCATTGGATGTGGTATAGTTCATCAGGTAAAGAAAGAGAACGATAATAAATAATTAATTATTTTACAGATGGAAGGAAGTTATAAAAAACTATTCATTGGAGGGGACTTGTCTGGTATCCAGAATTTCCTCTACAACATTTCGTCTAAGAAAGCAGCGGTCAGTCTGAAAGGACGCTCTTACTATCTCCAGCAATATATGGAGAATACAAGCTCCCGCATCAAGGAGGTTGTGGAAGCAGCAGGAGCAAGTTTCACTGAAGTCATTTACTGCTCTGGTGGCAAATTCTACTTGCAGACTGATTACAGCGAGCAGATTGCCAAAAGTGTAGATAAATGTGTGGTTGGAATTAAGGAAAACCTTTGGAAAGAACACATGGGACAATTAGGCATTAATATTTGCTATGTCCCATTTACAGAGTATCCAGATGGAACAGTGGACACTATTGACAACGTCCACCAGAAACCAATCTGCCTGTGGAGTATTGTCAACTCAGGTTTTTATAAGCAGAAAAACCAAAAGTTCAAGGATGTACTTACTGCTAATTACAGGGAGATGTTTGAACCTATTCGTGTGGGAGGAAAACCTAAAATCTGTGCTGTGACAGGTATTGAATCACCAGATTGTGTATTGATGGATGTTGGAGAAGAAGAAAACAAATATGTACTTCCTTCTGTTAAGAAACAGATGGAAGAAGGGAAGAAATTGTGTGACCAACAACATTTCAAAACCTTTAAAGATTATGCCGATGAAACGGATTTGGGAGTCCTTAGGATGGATCTGGACAATTTAGGAAAACGGTTTATAGCAGGTTTTGACTCCATTCAGCATTATAAAGTTTTCTCAAAGAGACTTGTGGAGTTCTTTGAGAAAGATGTTGATCAAATCCGAAAAGCTCCTGAATTCATTGACTGCCTTAACATAATCTATGCAGGTGGTGATGATTTGTTTGTGGTTGGCAGATGGGATAAGACCATAGAATTTGCTGAAAAGATTCAGAAAGAGTTTTCTAAGAAGTTCCAAAACGATGGCCTTAGCATTTCTGGCGGTGTAGCAGTTGTGAATCCAAAGTTCCCCATTGCCAAGTCTGCCGAGCTGGCTGGAAAGGCAGAAGATGCAGCCAAGCAGTTTAAGCTTAATGATGTTGAGAAGAACGCATTCCATTTTCTGGGGAAGACGGTTTCCTGGGATAAGGAGTTTGATTATGTTAAAAGTTATCAGCAGCAATTTGTCAGTCTTATTTCTGAATATGGCCTAAGTAAGGGCATCCTTCACAAACTGATGCTCTATTCATCAATAGCTGACCAGAACAAGATAAATAAGAGAGAAGGTAAGCCTGAAGATTTTAGCTATATTTGGCACATAAGTTATTATCTGACAAGGTTTATAAACAGATATAAGGAGGATAATAAGGTCGTGTGTGATTTTTGCAGGCAACTAAGGGACAAAGATATAGATTACCATCATGGTCGCAATCTGGAGTTAATCGCTCTTGCTGCCCGTTGGGCAGAACTTCTATTAATTTTAAAAGATAAAAAAAACAATAAATAATAATAGTATTATTATGGAAAAATGGGAGATAACTTTTGACGGGCAATGGAATGAATGTATTCCTGTTGATTCAATTAGGCAAGGTGTAACGCCTTTGACGGTTGATTTTGCCAAAAGGTTTGGTGAGCATTTAGCCAAAAATGGTAAGCACTATGAAGAACGATTCAGTAAGAAGTTTAACAAAAATGAAAGAGTAATAGTTGAAGAAGTCAAATTAACTACTACACAGTTGAGGAAGTTCTTTGGGGAAATTAAAAAACAGCAAATGACAGGTTATGAGGAAAGTCGTTTTGTATTACTTAAGCCGAAACTTGCTTATGCTGTAGGTCGCGTAAAAGATGGGAAAAAGTATTATAAAATTGAAGATTTTTATAATGTTCTTTCTTATACGATTGACGTTGTGGCCGCAGAAAATGAGGCTAACAAAAAAAATGCCTTTAAGAACTTTATTGATATATTTGAGGCTATTGTTGCTTATCATAAGGCTGCAGAAAAAAAGTAAATATTTAAATCTGAAGAACAATGAAACAATTAGTAAAGAAAATAAAGTATCAGACCTCCATTACGCTTATTACAGGACTTCATATTGGAGGAAGTAGCGATAATGTTGAAATCGGTGGTATTGATAATCCAGTCATCAAGTTGGCAACCAAAGGGAATGAACCTTATATCCCTGGCAGTTCTCTTAAAGGAAAAATGCGTTGCTTGCTGGAACAAACATTAGGTGCATCAGAAATAGGTGGAAATAAAGATGTTAATAACCTCTTTGGTAACGCTGGAAACGATGAAAATAGCCAACCTTCTAAGTTGATCGTTAGGGATGCTTTGCTGACTGAAGAGTCCAAGACTTTCCTGTTAGAGTGCGACAATCTGGATATGCCATATACAGAGAATAAATGGGAGAATGTTATTGATCGTACAAAAGGCGTAGCAGAGCATCCACGCCAGTCAGAGCGAGTGCCTGCAGGTGCAGTGTTCAATGCTGAGTTCATCTTGAACGTGTGGGATGATGACAAAGAAGAAGAACTGGTAGCTCTCTTTGAGAAAGGCATACGCCTGTTGGAGAACGACTATCTGGGCGGTAGTGGCTCTCGTGGCTATGGGCAGATTAAATTCGGTGAGTTCAAGCGTACTGAATTATCAGAAGACAATAACTGGCAAGCTTAAAATGATTGTATATGACAACATTCAAGATTTATAAGTTGCATTTTGTATCGCCGCTTCATATCAGTGACCATCATGAAGATGAGGGTTCCAGTATGAAGACGGTTCCTTCAGATACTTTTTATGCAGCTCTTACATCATGTCTTGCCAAGACAGGTAACCCTATTCCTGACAATGGAGATTTGGGCTTCACTATCAGTAGCCTTTTCCCTTATTATCAGAAAGAAGAGGGTAAAAAAACTGTCTTTTTCCTGCCAATGCCTTTGCAGGCGCAGCAAATGGGACAGATAGACGTGACGCTCGGGAAAAAGATTAAGAAAGTTAAGTGGGTGGATGCTTCGCTTTTCAGTGAACTCTTGGCTGGCAAAGGATATAAAGATAACATTGCAGACATACAAGAAGCCTATCTGACAAAGGAAAAACTTTCTCAAGATGCGGAAGGCTCTGTGGAGTTTGTCAAATCAGAAGTTTCTCAAAGAGTAACGTTGAATAGCAGGACAGGCGAGGAGGATGCCAAACCGTATTTTGTGGAAAAGATAGTTTTTAAGCATCATTCAGGTTTGTATTTTATTGCAGAAGGTGAAACTGAAATGCTTGACAAAGCCCTGAGACTGCTTTCTGTGGAAGGCATCGGTACCGACAGGAATATTGGCTTTGGCTACTTTGATTTTACCGTTGATCAGTTGTCTCTGGATTTGCCACAAGATGCAGATTACCAGATGGCTCTTTCATTGCTAATTCCAGAGTCGGAAGACCAGTTAAAGCAATTGATGGATTCCGATAAGGTGGCGTATGACTTTATGCGAAGAGGTGGATGGATTACATCTTATCCATATAATACGCTTCGCAAAGATGCCATCTATGCTTTCTTGCCTGGTTCAGTCTTCTGCAAGGCAAAAGGCAGTGATTGTGTGCCTGTTGGGAAGATAGTAAACCTCCAGCCGGAAATTGGCGATATGACTCCCTCTCATCCGATATGGCGATGCGGTCGTTCTCTTATGTTACCGATTAAACTGAAATAGAACGCTTATGGAAGACATTAAATATCCTATAGAGTTAGAAGTCGTTACCCCCTTGTCTGTAGGGGCTGGTAATGACAATGAATGGACACGAGGCATCGACTTTGTCCAAAAGGACGGAAAGGTGTATGTTATAGACATTCAAAAGGCAGTCGCTAATGGCATTGATATTGACAGGCTTACCCAGTTGTTCCTTAGGTCGGACGAGGAAGGTATTAGTCAGTTGTTGGGCAATAAGATTGATAAGGTTTCTAAATTTATCTTCAAGTCACCAGTCAAGACAACCAATGCCATTAAGGCCTTTCTCCGTACCGAACTTTTCGACAAACCTGTTGTGGCAGGCAGTTCGCTAAAAGGCTCAATCCGTTCTGCACTTTTCAATTATCTGCGTATTGATGAAAAGAAAAACGAAGAAGTGTTCGGTAACATGAAAGATGGAACTGACCTGATGCGTTTTATCAGAGTCGCTGATATAGAAATGCCATCCACCGTACTTGTCAATACCAAAATCTTCAATTTGATGAAAGATGGGACCCATTGGTATGGAGGGTGGAAACATGGAGGTACCGATAGAGAGGGCAATTCTCATACTGACGAGCATTTCAAACCTACTGGTTTTAATACACTCTATGAGTGTGTTGCACCGGGAAAGAAAGGACTTGGTTCAATCATATTGGCTGGAAATGCTTTTGATTTAATGGCGAAAAATACTTCATCATCTATCGCTTATCGTGATAAGAAAAAGGCTTTGCTTGCGAGTGACATTTCATCTTTATTCCAGATTGTCAATGAAGTTACCAAGTCATACCTTCAGAAAGAAAAAGCCTTCTTTGCCAAGTATCCTGCCGAAAGGAGTGAGGAACTTATTGACAATATTGACTATCTCTTGAGTCTGATTCCCGATGACGGTTCATGTTGCCTGTTGAAAATGTCTGCTGGTGTTGGCTTCCATTCTATCACAGGCGATTGGCAGTATAAAGACTATTGGGATGAGCCTGGACAGTGGGAGTATGGGAGAGATGCAGGAAAGAAGAAGTTTAAATCACGCAAGACAGCAGAATTTGGTGGCCGTTTGCAACTGATGGGGTTTGTAAAGCTGCGCAAACTTAATAAAGAAGAATTTGAGAATGTCGCTGATGAACTATTTAAAGAACATCAGGCTATTAAAGAGGAAGTACTTGCGCCTGTTAAGGCAAGAGAAGTCGAACGGCATAAGGCTATTGAGACAGAAAAACAGCTCAAAGTAGAAACCGAGAAAGAAGAAAAAAGGCGCAATAGCTATCAGACTCTTTTGTCAAAGGCTCATCAGCTGTATAATAATGAAATTTACGATGAGGCAATAAACATTTTGCATCAAGCTGGCCTTATTGCTGTTAATGAAGTTGAGCATAGCACCTTATTGGATGAGTGTGTTAAGGCAAGAGATATTTCAGCTTTCCGCCAGAGTTTGCAGGAGGGCTGACAAGCAACGTTTCAGCCAGCCTCTATCTGAAAGTTATCAAAGGAAAAATATCGGCAGGTAATTTAATAGGGACTACTGCCAAATGGCTCAGGGAAAATTCTTTTGGCGAAAACGAGCTGCAGGCACTCGTTGCGGAAGCTAAGCAATTACCCGCGAAAGAGCAGAAAAGGTTGATGGGGAAACGCTCTGATTTAGTAAAGGCCATTGGCCAAGAATGGGCAGAACGTTTTTATGAGGAAATAAGATAGGTCGCTGTTTCTTTCTTATCCTCCTATAATGAGGCTTTTTTTAGTCTCTTTAATGTGTGTTCTTTGATATTTTGACATTTATAGAATTGAATAAGTGGCGAAGAATATTATACGAGAGATGGAAAGACGTCACTTTTTCGCTGACAAATTGGCTATAATATATTGATTTATATGAGTGTATGGTTAATTAGGTGTATCGCAATTCCATTATAACAAGGATTACAACACGCTATCTCCTGCTTAAGGAACACTATATGGTGTATCGCAATTCCATTATAACAAGGATTACAACCTCTGCGGCTTGCTGGCGTGGAACTCTGAAGGTGTATCGCAAATCCATTATAACAAGGATTACAACTTCTCCAAATCCACCTCTTTCACTTCAAGGGTGTATCGCAAATCCATTATAACAAGGATTACAACTGGTGACGATGTTCCCACACCAATCCGTGAGGTGTATCGCAAATCCATTATAACAAGGATTACAACCTGCATTGTGCGACATACAAATTAACACGGGTGTATCGCAATTCCATTAGAATAAGGATTAAGACATAATCATTTCCACGCAAGCATCAATGGGGTTATCATAACTCCTAGAGCATATTCCATTAGAATAAGGGTTAAGACAGTTCATTCACGAAATAGAATGCAGATACTTTTTTAATGCTCCTAGAGCCATATTCCATTAGAATAAGGATTAAGACGCCATAACAGCAGCGTTGCGGGCTGATGTTGTGCCCTCCTAGAGCATATTCCAATAGAATAAGGATTAAGACCTCTCCATTTCCACGTAAGCTATCTTATGACAACCAGGTCAAAGAGTATCTTCCAATAGAACAAGGATTAAGACTGTACCATTACTAAAAGTAATATGCAAACTTGGAACTGTCAAAGAGTATCTTCCAATAGAACAAGGATTAAGACAGATAAGGGAACATCTTTGATAATTCCTTTTTGTTCGTCAAAGAGTATCTTCCAATAGAACAAGGATTAAGACGAACCACTTTGTTCTCCTTTAAAAACTTAACTGCAGTCAAAGAGTATCTTCCAATAGAACAAGGATTAAGACATAACAATAATAATTTTAAAGTTTAACATTAGTAAAGTCAAAGAGTATCTTCCAATAGAACAAGGATTAAGACTTAAGGCTAAGATTAATAGTATCACCTTCAGCAGTCAAAGAGTATCTTCCAATAGAACAAGGATTAAGACCTTACATAGTTGTCAAGCTTTGTTACACTCACTGAAGTCAAAGAGTATCTTCCAATAGAACAAGGATTAAGACTGCTTGAACATCGATAATATTACCGTTCTGCAAAGTCAAAGAGTATCTTCCAATAGAACAAGGATTAAGACAGTTCTCAAGTTTAGTTACACTTACTGAACGAATAGTCAAAGAGTATCTTCCAATAGAACAAGGATTAAGACTGTGTTGAACGTCTGAAATACTTGCCATAATTCTGTCAAAGAGTATCTTCCAATAGAACAAGGATTAAGACATCCCATGCAGCTCTATCTATTGTGTCACCAAAAGTCAAAGAGTATCTTCCAATAGAACAAGGATTAAGACAGAATGAAACTTTCGCAAATTCTTAACCCATTCGGCAGTCAAAGAGTATCTTCCAATAGAACAAGGATTAAGACAAAGATATGACCTTTGTGTCACCTCTTTCAAGAACACGTCAAAGAGTATCTTCCAATAGAACAAGGATTAACTTTTGAGCTCAAGTAATAGATTATGATGTTAGTATTGAGTTAAAACAATTGAACCTGATTGCTTTCTTGAAAGGAATTTATATATTTGTAACATAAAGCAAAAACAAGAGAGAATGGGGAAAAATGTATTGATATCTTTTTTAGGGACGGGCCCTCTTGAGTCTAAAGAGAAGAGAATTTATAAAACAGTTAGGTATAGCATTGAAGGGAAAGATCTTGGTGATTTCCCCTTTGTTTCTGCTGCCTTGAAGAAACACTACCAAATAGATAAGGTGTTGCTGATAGGTACAGTCCATTCTATGTGGGAGGAGGTTTACAGGTGGTTTAATGAAGATGCTGGGTTGGTGTTTGATGAGAACATTTGGTTGGAGGTTGCAGAAGCCTGTGAAAAAGCTAACTATCAATCTGAGCTGTTTATACCTCATCAGAAAGAGGTGGAAGCTGCCATAGGGAAAGAATCGAAAGTCATACTTATTAAATATGGTATCAATGAACAGGAGATAAAAGAGAATACGAATATCATCCTTGGAGTACAGCAGTATCTGAATGATGGTGATAATCTTATTGTTGATATTACTCATTCCTTCCGCTCGTTGCCCATGTTTATGATGAACTTGCTGATTTACCTCAGAAATGCCAGTCAGAAAAAGATTTCCATCTCTCACATCCATTATGGAATGCTTGAAATGAACAAGGAGCTTGGATTTGTCCCCATCATTGACCTTAGGACAATGATGAATGTTACCGATTGGATTACAGGAGCCTATTCTTTCTCTGAGTTTGGGAATGCTTATATAATATCAAAACTTATTGAAGCTGAAGATAAAAGCGTGTCAATACTGCTGAATGAGTTTTCGAACCTGATGAACTTGAATCATCTTTTTGCCATCCAAAGTATTTCACAACGATTGGCGTCTTTAAAGAATAAAAGATACCAGACGCTTATACCTGAACTTACAATTAACCCCATAGTAGAGTCCTTCATAGAAAAGTTTGATGTAAAGGGAGGAAAGCATTCTTTGTTCCAACTGAAAGTGGCACGCTGGCAGTTGGAACATCGGAAATATGCTCAGGCCATGCTGACGGCACAGGAGTCAATGATTACATTTGTCTGTGAACAAAACCTGATGGTCTGGGACGATTTCACCAATCGAAACCTTTCCAAGATGGCATTGAAATACCATCCGGAAGCAAGGAAGCTGAAATGCGAGAGGGAGTTGAAGCAGATTTATAAGAGGTTGCAACCGCTTAGGAATAGTACTGCTCATTCTCTTGAAACGACAAAAAATGTCCAAAATATGCTGAAAGTATTAGCAGAGAGTGTATCACAATTAGAAAAAATAATCAAGTAGAAATATGGCAAGGAAAGTATTTATATCCTTTTTAGGAACAAATAATTATGTTGAATGTAGATATATATTTAACGAAACAATTTCTGAACCTGTGCGTTTTGTTCAAGAGGCATTAATTGCCCAAATATGTAAAGGTTGGACTGAAAATGATAGAATTTTCATTTTCTGTACCTCAAAACAATCTACAGGTGTAAATGGTGCGAAAGAACTCAATTGGTTTGACAATGGACAATCTCGTATTTATGATGATTGTGAGCGTATTGGATTACTTCACCGTTTGACTGATCTGAAACATAGTTTAGGATTGGCTGCAGTTGTTGAGGAGGTTGATATTGAAGCAGGCTTTTCTGAAGACGAAATCTGGGATATCTTTAATACTGTTTATCACAAATTGACTCCTGGCGACGAGATTTATTTTGATGTTACCCATGCTTTTCGTTCTATTCCATTATTTTCAGTCGTGTTGTTCAACTATTCGAAATTTATGATTGGAACACGGCTCAAGAGTATAGTCTATGGCGCATTTGAGAAGCTAGGTACAGCATTAGAAGTACGAAAAATACCAAAAGATGAGCGTTTAGCTCCAGTTATCGATCTGACGAACATAGCTCGCTTACAAGAGTACAACCAAGTAGCTAGTGGACTGAAGGATTTTGGTAAGGTGAAACAAATAACAAGCGTTATTATGGATGATGCCTTTCGCGAACTAAGTGCTTCTGTGACAGAATTGGATGAATATATAGCCACAATTGACTTGAATAAAATTAAAAACGGCAAATATATAACGAAATTCAGAAATAGTTATAAATTTATTAAAAGAAAGGGTAAGTTAGTTGAACCAATCTGCAATATTTTAGATAAACTTCAAAATGAAACATCTGATTTTGTAAGCGGAGACGATTTCCGCAATATAGTAGCAGCTATTAACTGGACTATTAAACATGATATGCTAATGCAGACTTTTCCTTTGACACAAGAATATCTAAATCTACATGTAGCAGATATTTATAAAGATATGAAACCAGATTCTTTATCAAAAAAAGAATATAGAGAATTTATATCAGATATATTAGGTATGCCTAAGGAAGATTTTAATGCAAGGAATTGGGATTATTCATTGGCTAATTATCCTGATGTTGCAGATTTGCTTTCAAAAGAACCACTTATTAAAGAATTACGACCTTTGTATGATAAGATTAGAAGTGCCCGAAATTCATTGGCTCACGGTAATGGTTCCATTAGTTATAATGAATTAATAGAATTAATACCTACTATTAATGATTGCATTGAACTCATAAATGCTTATCCGTCAACTCAAAAATAAGATAAAATGTTGATAAACTTTTCTAACCACCCATTGGGCGAATGGGGCTCTAAGCAGTTTAACACTGCTAAGGAGTGTTACGGGAAGATAATAGATTTACCTTTCCCTATTATTAATCCAGAAGCTGATGAAGCTGATCTTATGAAATTGGCAGAAGAGTATGTCAAACAGATTCTTGAGTTTAAAGAGCAGAACAATATCACTGTTCATATAATGGGAGAAATGACATTTACCTATATGGTGGTTTCACGATTGAAAGCAATCGGGATAGAATGCATAGCATCTACTACAATCAGAGATGCTGAATATTCTTCGGATGGAAAGAAAATATCTGATTTCCAATTCGTACGATTCAGAAAATACTAAACTTATTTGATGTAGAAATCATCTACCATGTGGAGTGTATGCTTGGCTCGTGTCATAGAGGTGTAAATCCACTGATATGTTTCCTTCGTTGGATTGAAGGTAATGTTTCTTGGTACATGAACATATACATCCTCCCACTCGCCACCTTGTGACTTGTGGCAAGTAATGGCATAGCCATATACACAGCGAAGTGCATTTAGGTATGGGTCGTTTAGCATCTGACGATTAAATTCTTTTTTATTTTTTTGTGTTATGCCTTTGCCTCTCATACGTTTGATGAAGTCAATAAAAAGGGCCTGTTGCTGTGCACTGTCCAAGTTCAAACGTGATTGGTTAATGATTTCTTCTATGATAAGTGTCTTGATCGTCCTGCCTGTAAACAACTCTTTTACGTTGACTTGACGGAAAGTGAGTCCTCCTCGAGATTCTGTTTTTGGCCCCAATTCCTCAATAGTAACCATATCACCGTTCATCAGACCTGTAGGTAAGTTGTTCTGAATAACCAACAATAAGTCTCCTTTTTGCATCCTCCCTTGTGTGAACCCTAATTTGTGGCGAATGTCGTTTGACAGAATGCTGCAATCCCTATTGCTCCTGCAGATACATACGGCACTATTCAAGCCATGAGATTGGATTTTGTCTACATAGTTTTCAATCATTGAATCAAAATTGGCATGTAATTGTATGTCTTTATGCTGACGGAATGGTAAAAAGCCCCATAACTTTTGTGCTCCGTAGAAAGATTTATCATTAGGAGCCTGGCTATAAAGGCCTCTGATTTGCTTTGATGCGTCAATAATTCCATTAGACCCTTTTTGACGCATGATTTCTGTTAGCTGGGCTTCTTGTGCTTCCATTCCAAAATGACTCTGAAAATATTCTTTCATAAGAGCAGGAGAGTAATATTCTTCAATAGGTGGAAGCTGGCATGGGTCGCCAACAAAAATGAATTTGCTTTTTTTACGGGTATCGTATTCTAATAGCTCTTTGAGAAGCCGACCTTCTCCGAATTTAGCCTGAGTCACATCTTTGGTCTCTACATCAGATACCATAGATGCCTCATCTATGATGTAAATAGTTTCAGGTTCTTCTGCCTCATTCAATTTTGTAGGTTCAAATACCAGGAAAAGTTGGCCATTCTTATCTACAACAGGTTCTTCTTTTTCATCATAGACTTTACTCAGTCCGTTAAAAGAATAAATCATTGAATGGATAGTCGATGTGTTTCCATTACTGTTAGACAGATTAGCCAATACTTTAGCTGCCCTTCCTGTGGATGCTAAAAGCTTATAGTTTCTTTTTTCCTTTTCAAGTTCTTGAATCAAGAACCTCATTAAGGTTGTCTTTCCTGTTCCAGCATAACCTTTTAAAATAAAAACTCGCTCTGCTTGGTTATTTACAAACTGAAGAATCTCTTTTAAAACATTCTCTTGACTTTTGGTCAACTCAATATTTTTAAGGTCATTAGCATCCATAACGATTATATTCCTTTTTGCAAAAATAGTGAATTATTATTTATAACCAAACATCTTTTATGTTGTAGTCGCGAAATAAAGGAGTAAAGGCACCTCAATGTGATGGGGCGCGAACATAGATTTCGCAACACTATATTAAATTTGCATAATTAAAGTTTATTCATTTAGATGTATAGAGCATATTCAAAGATTATAATATGGTAATAAGAAGAGTTTTATTGTCGTTGTCGTTACTTTCTTTTGTAGCCTGTGCATTAATGGCTCAGACCTACAAACTCCAAACCTATAGCTTTTCAAGTAGGTCAAAGAATAGCTATGGGATTTGGTCTGACTGGTCGAAGTGGGAGGCTTCGGATATGTTGGTGGTCATTAACCAGGACAAGGATAGGATAACCATCTATAGCAGGAAAGTACAGGAGTATGATATCTACAGCTATGATGGGGAAGAGGATGACAGATATGGGGGCACCACTATTTCTTATAGCTGTGTGGATGATGATGGCCTAAGATGTGGCATCCGTCTGAGAGCGCAAGCTGATGGTAGCCTGCAACTCTATGTTGACTATAATGATGCTATGTGGGTTTATGGAATTAGGAGGAAATGAAGATGAATGATAATGTTTCTAAATATACGAAGACTTTTGTGAAATGGATAGCACTTGTTGTAAGCTGGCTTACACTATCGCCTGTTTTCTACTATCTTGCTAAGCGATGGAACTTCTATGGCAAGAAGACAAGGTTAGTTGCGATGCTTGTCTCTCCGATGTTTCTGCTGATTTATCTATGTGTTTTCCTGTCAGCTGTTTTTTGGCAGGCAAATTATTCAAGGGAAAACTATTTCCTGGATAGAGATAGAATTGAACGAATAACTGACGTGAGGTTACCAAAGTTCAAGGTGAAGGATTACACTAAAGGAAACAATAGTTTTAATGGGGATTATAATGATGGTTTTTATATAGAGTTCAACTCTCCGCTTCCAGATAGTTTGTTTGAAAGAATTGATTCTCTTATTGTGAGTGGCAATCAATATTGGGAAAAGAGTGGCTACAAATATACATATTATAGAGTGTGGGGAAATGGTATTCCTGCACCGAATGGGGAGAGCGATAATGATGATCGTTTCTTTGGCTTAACAATTGTTCGTTTTAGTGAAACAGGACATATTGGTCATGGAATGTGGTAAAACAAAAGGTAGAAGAGAAGAAGAACGTAAACGTAAAGCGGAAGAGCTGGAGTGGAAGAGGCGGAAGAAGAAAGGCTTAATGGGTGAGCTTTTTGGAAATAATGACCATGTAGAATATTACTGCCCTCATTGTGGTTTCGAAGTTAAAGTGAATGAGACGTTGGCGCTGCAACTTTTTTACTGCAAGCGATGTCGTGAGGTACAAACGCAACCTACTAAACAGGTGGTTGAAACTGTCAGGGATAAGGAACGTCGTGGCTTTTGGCAATGGCTGTTCAACAAACCATCTACTGTCAAGCGCGAAGTGCATGCTGATATCATTGCATACAAACCTGTGTGTTATAGCTGTAAACGATCGGATATGATGGTGCCGTTTGAAAAGAAACACTGCCCTGTTTGTGGGGCAGTGCTATTAATTAGATGACCATGTCTTGTACCCGGAGTGGGTATTGTACTATTTTTATAAACCAATGATATAAAGCATGTTACAGAGCCTAATTAATTTTCAAGGTGTACTAAAAGTGTACTATCCAACAAAAAGTGTACTTTTGGAGTAATATTAAGCCTCATCGATCTGCAAACCTCATGCAAAGAATAAAGCATAGTAAACAATAATAAAAGTGGGGTGCAATAGCATCCCTGCCCTCACACCCCAAAACCAAAAGAAATGCTATATTATAGCACCTCATTTGCAAAGATACAAACTTTATTTGATATGACAACCATAAAAAGAGTGCAGGAGTATCACTATACCCTCACACTCTAACCAATCACTAACCAACAAATAAATACTAATGGAAAAACTAAATACTACTCCATCATACTTGCCACCTCAATAGCATAACTTACCCCATAGCCTGTAAAGTCAATGTTTGGGTTTTCCTCTGCCATGAATGCAGCATAGCGGGAAAGGTCTAACAAACCTCGCCTATACAACTCTATTTGCTCTCTGGTTACCCTGCCATCAAAAACCATCGCCAACCGCTTTTCTCCATTAATCTCAATTTCCTGTATCATAACTATAAGTATTAAGGGTTAATATTACTTTCTGAATGCAAAGATAAGGCTTGAAAAACACACCTCAAAACCCTATCTATGTGTCATAATTGGCAAAGTCTCTGAAATGAATTCATTTAATACAACCAAGAAAAATTTAAAAGCAACACAAACCACCTCAAAAAGCCTTTTTACTCTCCCAATCTTCTTCTGCTTTTTTTACTCCCTCATCAAACTTTGCTATTGCAGCCTTTACATATTCTTCATCCCACATTGCATCTTTAATGGCTTGCTCATCCCATTGTGGAGTGTTTCCACAATCTGACAAATCTTCCCATTTATTTTCTTTCCCCCTTTTCATGTTATACTCACTCAGAAAACTCAGTTTTTTATTATATAGTGGACTCTAAAAGCTCTATTTTTATACTATTATAGACAGTCCAAAAAGTCCGATTTTTTACCTCTTATATGGACTCGGGAAAGTCGGATTTTACATATTATATGGTAGTCAAAAAAGTCAAATTTTGTCGCTTATAATAACTCCGATAACTCCGATTTTCACCCCATCATATCTACTATAATCTACTTTAGATTTATCTTACAGCGTTACCAAATCAGTAACCAAAAACAGCTTACTATAGACAAAGTGTATTTTAGCGGTAAAATCTCACCGCCTCACTCACTTTCTTATCAAGTTCTGCTATCGCCTCATTAGGTTCTGTCAAACCATCCCTAAGACTGCAGGCATCCTGCACCGCTTGTTTGAGATCATAAGCCTGTTTTCTGCTTAACTCGCCTCTCTTTTGTGCCTCTGCTATCTGCTCCATCATCGCTATTTGCCCGCCCATCCGTTCAATGAGGGAAAGCACCCCCATTCTATAAAGGATCTGTTTTGCTTTCATCGCTTGAAAATTGATTGATACATCATTTATCTTTTGAATGTCCCTATAGCTATCCCTCCACTTCTTTAGCAGGGTAATATAGAAAGCCTCATCATACAGCATTGCACCTGTTACCTCCAACACGTTAAGCTGCCTTGCTACCCTCTGGGTGTATCGCTGTTCATACCTCAAAACATTCCTGCCGTTATATAACTCTGGTATCTGCTCACGTTTGGCTCTCTGCTCTCGGTTCTTGTCATAGAAAGCAAGTCTTAGCCCTGCCTTGTCATAATACACGCTATTGGGTTCTGCCAATCTGGTAGTGTTTTTCAGCACCCCCAAATGATTGAAATAAACATCTACAGGGTGTCTTACTACAAACGTCTGTGCAATATCTAAGCGTGTAACGGCTGCTTTATCCATCGGCAAATGTAGGGTGTCTGATAGCTTTTCAATCGCCCTCTGTGTGTCCTTTCTCCCTATAGCTTGGTAATTATCCCCCATAAGCCACTTGCATAACGAGCCATCTTTTACCTTAATCTGGTAAGCGTTGAGGCTCACTTTAAGGTTTCCCAATGTGCCTGTTATAACCGCCCCATCTGAAAATGTATGCACAGCTACACTACCATTATCAAGGTAGCAGGGGATTTCACTAAGGAAATCTACCCCTGCAACCTCCATTCTGGTTAATCTCATATTAACGGTGTCAAACATAAGCGTTACTGATTTGGTAACAACGCCTTTCTTTTAAGGTCGCTCATTTCATCGTCTAACTCACCATCACAAATGAGGTTGTATAAATTCCTCTTATTGGAATTTTGCCCCCTCGCCACAAATATATCTACTGCTCCTGACACTATACGGTCATCAACTATTCTAAGTCCATCAAAGACAATTAATAGAGCATCTGTAGTGCCTCTCACATCGCCATAGGCAAAGATATTTGTGGGGTCTGGTACATAGACACTACTTAGGTTTTTCCCCTTAATGGTGATAGATTTATCTGCTTTCCTGTGAACATCACCGCCAAATCTTTCTGGTACATCACCCAAGTATATAACCAGATCACCTACTTTAGTTTCATCTCGCTTTTCATTAGCCTTTGTGGGCTTTGTGGCTCTCTTATCTTCAAACTCGGGGTAACTGCTCGTTGAGGCTACACAATCAAGCCTTGTCTTTGTCTTAAACGCTACCTTTTCAAATCGGTAATAGTCGGTTAATATCATCTTTTACCTCCTTTCCCCATGCAGAAACTTTGTGCCTGTTGGCTCAATTCTGCATCTGTAGAGTGTCTGTTACTCTGCAACCATTGTTCTAACTCCAGACGGTTGAAATAGCACATCTTACCCAATGGCTTGTAATGAGGTATCTGCTTTGTCATAGTCAGCTTGTAAAGGTAACTCTTAGATACTCCCATATACCTTGCAGCCTCATCGCTCGTTAGCACCTCCTTAGAGGTGTTGATAATGTTTGCCGTTATAAGGTCGGCTACCTGTTTTAATTCCTCTGCCATATTGTTATTGTATAGAGGTGGTGGGCTGTCTGGGTGTAGGTGCAACCGCTACCCCAAACACTTTATACACCCTGCTCCCTGTTCTGGTAGGTGTTGCACTTGTCCTACCATCTTGATAGCATGGGCAAAGATAGTGGGCATTAGAAAAGAAAAATAGTGTTAGTTGGTGTCCCTATTGGTGTCCCTACTAACACTAAAAAAAGCAACCCTGTTTAGAGTTGCTTGTTGTTATTCCTGTAAAATGTTATCTACTATTTCATATCCTTTTGGTTTGCCATACCCTGTTTTGTTGTTTATCAATTGCCCTAATGCTTTGCTTAATCTGCTTTCTTCAAACATATTACAATACTCTATGTCTGGGAAAGTGCCATCAATCTTCTTGAAATGTCCTAAGAAATACGCTAATTGTGCTTTGCTCCACCTCACTCGCCTATAACCTCCATCTACTTTTACCAAATAACCTTTTTCAATGGCTTTTTGGCAATAGTAATGCAAGTCTTTTTGTTGAGGCTCATGGGCTGTTATCTGTGCCTCTGGTTGAGGCTGCTTTACTGCTTGTTCATTATTTCTTAGGTAAGTTTCTTTGAGGTTGTAAAGGGCTTTTCTCCTTTCCTTATTCCAAACATATACCTTAGAAATATTAGCCAACAAAGCACCATCACGCCCGCTTTCTTCAATCATTCTTTGCATACTTGCACCTGCTTTCCCTATCTCTCCATCCAGATAAGACAAATAATAGTCTGGCATATCGTTTTTAACTAACTCTGCCTCTTTTATTATTTGGGTTTGCAAGCCATTGTTTATTCTATCCTGCAACTCTTTTGGTAGATTTCCAATGTCAGTTATGAAGCCATCCTGTAGCGTTCCCATAGCATCTATATTATTTAGTGACAAACTTAGCGGTTCTGGTATTAATGGCTCGTTTCTTCTGCTCATCAACAGCCCTCAAATATTTCTCGGTGTTCTTTAGGTCTGAATGTCCTAAAAGGTCGGCAACCGTCTTTACATTTGCCCCATCGCTCAATATGCCAACTGCAAAAGAATGTCTGGCACAATGCCAAGTAATATGCTTGTTTATGCCTGCTCTATCCACCCACCTTTGCAGCGATTTAAGGCACATCCAATAAGATGGCAGAGGGAATATAAGGCTATCTTTGTTTTGTGCCTCTGTAGGCGTTCCTATAAGCCTCATCAGCATATCATCCAGAGGGATGGTTACCCCGCTACTCGCTGAATGTCCCTTTACTTTGTTCTGCTCAAATCTCAACAGCTTGTTAGAATAGTCCACATTGGCAAAAGTAAGGTCTTTCACATCACAAAACCTCATGCCTGTAAATAGGCAGAACAAGAAAGCATTACTTATATTGGCGTTTTCTTTTGGGTGTCTGGCGTTCATCAACAGGGCTATTTCATCATCTGACAAAATATCTTTCCTCAATACCTTATCATCTACCTTTATAGTCACGCCCTTGCAGGGGTTGGCTTTCATTACCCCATGTTCTAAAGCATGATTAATTACTTTCTTGAAACGCTGATAGATTGTCTTTGCACCCTCGCCCTTGCTCCTGCTCTCTAAGTACTCGGTAAAGTCTATCATCATATCCCTTGTAAGCTGCTCTGGTTTGATATGGCTTTCAAAGCAGTTATTCTTTTTGTTGTAACTTTCAAAGCAGTTATATTCTGGGGTATCATGCAGGAAATCCTTAAAGCGGTTTAGGGCTATCTTAATCATCCTTGCATCCGCTTTGGTGTAATTGTCTAAGTAAGTCTGAAAGTAATCTATAAAGTCTATTTGTGTTTCCCTATCTAAGCGGTAGCCTTTCCTGTCTTTTAAAAATTGCTGCTCACGCTCAAAGCGTATCTTATTAGCCAATGCCAAATTGTCTTTATTATCATTTCTCTCTTCTGGCGTTCTGGGTTTGGCAATAAGATAGAGTTTTAGATTTTCCTGCCTCCTAATGTGCTTAACCCTCATCTTTGGTTTTCCTTTCATCGCCCCACTCTCATACAAAACAGGGTTGTCATATTCATCTAAAACTGGCACACTTTCCCTACCTATGTAATATTCAAGATAGAGGGAAATACGCCCATCATTCATTACCCTTTGTTCTAATTTTGGGTTCTCTTTTGTCTTATTTTCTAACTTTGCCATAATATTAACACTTTCTTTTGGTTTCTTTTGATGCTACAAAGCTAATAAATAGTTTCTTATAATCCAAATCCAAGGTGTACTAAAAGTGTACTACATGGCAAAAAAAAGTACATTTTAAGGAAAATAAAAGAAAAAACCAACCGTGTAAACGATTGGTTTTCATTGTCTTTGTTTTCTGTTGTTTTCTATGGTAGTACCCGGAGTGGGACTTGAACCCACACAGCTGCAATAGCCAAGGGATTTTAAGTCCCTCGTGTCTACCGATTCCACCATCCGGGCAGCCTTGGTTTTGCGGTGCAAAGATAACTGCTATTTTTTATTCTGCAAAAAATATCAGCAACTTTTTATACTTGCAAGTAGTTGATGCTCGGCTTCTGCTACTTTCGCGAAGCCAAATTTATCCAGTTCGTGCTGCATCAAATCACTGATTTCTGCATTGCAGAGTCTGCCAATGCTTCCTTCGTGGGTGTGATGCACCTCTTGACTGTGCTGGAACTTGCCTTGCTCAAATTCTATTCCCACTTGCTTGTAGGCATCCCTGAAAGGTACTCCTTGCAAGACCAGTTCGTTGACTCGCTCAACTGTAAAGATGGGCTGGTAGCGAGGGTCATCAAGGATGTGGGTGTTCACACTAAGGCGACTGATGATATAGGTAGTCATCTTCAGACAGTCTTTCATCTCTTCGAACGCAGGGAGGAATACTTCCTTCAATATTTGATAGTCACGGAAATAGCCGCTTGGCAGGTTGTTGCTGATAAGTACGATCTGCTGAGGTAGTGCCTGCAACTTGTTGCACTTGGCACGAGTCAACTCGAAGACATCTGGATTCTTCTTATGGGGCATGATGCTGGAGCCTGTCGTACATTCATCGGGCAATTTCACAAAACCAAAGTTCTGGCTGTTGAACATACAGGCGTCAAAAGCCAGTTTGGCAATGGTTCCGGCTAAGCTGGCCAAGGCATAGGACACGTTGCGTTCCATCTTGCCACGACCCATCTGGGCATATATGACATTATAGTCCATGGAATCAAATCCTAACAGTCGGGTGGTCATGGTTCGGTTCAATGGGAATGATGAACCATAGCCGGCTGCAGAGCCAAGTGGGTTGCGGTTTACAGTCCGATAGGCGGCTTGCAACATGGTCATGTCGTCAACCAGACTTTCTGCGTATGCTCCTAACCACAGACCGAACGAAGAGGGCATCGCTATCTGCAAATGTGTATAGCCTGGCATCAGCACGTCTTTATAGCGCTCGCTCTGCTCGACCAACGTGTCAAAAAGCTGCTTTGTCAGACTTACTAATTCTTTTATCTGGTCACGCGTGAAAAGCTTAAGGTCAACCAATACCTGGTCGTTTCGTGAACGTCCGCTGTGTATCTTCTTGCCGATGTCGCCCAATGCACGGGTGAGCATGAGCTCTACTTGTGAGTGTACGTCTTCAATGCCTTCCTCAATCACAAAATCTCCTTTGACGGCTAACTCATAGATTTTCTTGAGTTCCTGAAGTAGAACGGCGAGCTCATCGGCTGTAAGCAAACCAATGCTTTCAAGCATGGTAATATGGGCCATACTTCCCAGTACATCATAAGGAGCCAAATATAAATCCATCTCACGGTCTCTGCCTACCGTGAAACGCTCTATTTCTTTGTCAATTTGTGTGGTTTTCTCCCAAAGTTTCATAAGTAATTTGGTGATGGTGGCTTAATAAGGTACTTGTGCCAAAGCTTCCACGATGCGGTTCAAACCGTCTTTGATGGGCTTTTGCACCATACCTAACATAAAGGCATTGAGCTGCAAACCTGCAATCAGTTTCATTTCACATGCATCTGGACCTTTGGGTACGAGTTCCATGCGAATGTCGAATGGAATGGGCGACTCAACGGTGCCGTAGGTCACGCTATGGAAGGGCTCGGTAGCTTTAATTTGCATAGAAACTGCTCCCATGGGGGTCTTGAATGTCAGCATGCCGTTGTCAAGGCTAATGTTGTCAAGCTTGTCGGCTGGGATGCGCTCTTTCAGTTTCTCTAAGTTTTCTGCGTTCGACAACTTCTCAAACACGTTGCGTTGTGGAGCTTCAATCCGCTTGGAATCGCTCTCAAAACTCGTAGTACTCATAAATATCGCTTTATTTTAATTCGTCACCCCAATGTGCTGGGTCTTTTCTCCACTCGTTCAGAGTAGGAATGTCTTTTTCCTCAATATAGCCTGTCTTTAGTGCTGTCTCAATCACTGCATCATAGTCGGTGAGGGTTACCAATGGCACTTTTGCTTCCTTGAATGCTTTTTCTGCCACAGGGAAACCGTATGTGTAGCTGGCCACCATGCCAATCACCTCGCAACCGTCTCTGCGAATGGCTTCCACAGCCTTCAAACTGCTACCGCCTGTTGATATCAGGTCTTCAACCACTACTACTTTCATGCCAGGGCGCAACTCGCCTTCAATCAAGTTCTCCAGACCATGATCTTTTGGTTTAGAACGAACGTAAACAAAAGGCAAATTCAAAGCGTCTGCTACCATCGCACCTTGTGGAATGGCACCTGTAGCCACTCCTGCAACAGCGTCAACTTGTGGGAAATGCTCTAAGATGATGCGCGTAATCTCAAACTTAACAAAACTGCGCAAGGATGGATATGAAAGGGTCTTGCGGTTGTCGCAATAAAATGGTGACTTCCAACCTGATGCCCATGTGAAGGGATTGGCTGGCTGTAGTTTAATTGCTTTAATCTTCAAAAGTTTTTCGGCGAATAGTCTCTCTAATGTCTTCATAACACTAACATTTTACTAAAAACAATGCAAAAGTAAACAAAAGAATGATAATCCCGAAATGATTAACTCTTTTTTCAATCATCTATGTTGCATAACACTTCTTCATAGGTGAATCCTCGTTGCAAAGCAAAACGGGTGAGTTTGCCTCGCAAGATATAGTCGTCGTGTTCTTTAAGTGTTTTCCGTTTTTGTTTTAGTAAGTCTCGAAGAATTTGTGTGTATTCACTCATGTCAATCACTTCGTCCATGAGGGGGCGAAACACTGATGCGGGTATTTGTTTCTGACGAAGGCCTTGCTCAATCTTGGTGCGTCCCCATTTGGCAAAGCGGTATTTGTCGTTGATATAGGCTTTGGTATATCGCTCCTCGTCAATGAAACCTTGTTGGTGGAGATGACTGAGGATTTCTTGGGCATCCTGTCCTTCAATGCCCCACTGGCGCAACTTCTCTTTGATGTCGGCTGCACAATGTTCACCCTTGGCGCATAGGTTTGCTGCCTTTGCTAATGCCTCTGTTGCTGATAATGGTTTCATTATTTGGTGTTTTTTGCAAATACAAAACGGTCGTTGTGGCAAATGTCTTGCATCAATTGGACATCTTGGTAACCCTGGCTCACTAATAGCTCTTTGACAACCTGACCATAAGTTCGGTTGATTTCGAAAGCCAGCAGGCCATCTGACTTCAACATGGTGAGTCCCAGCAGACCTATCTTCCGATAGAAAAGCATGGGGTCGTCATTGGGTACGAACAAGGCCTCATGTGGTTCATAATCCAAAACATTGGGTGCCATGCTGTCTGCCTCTTTGATGGTTATGTAAGGGGGATTGCTGACAATGGCATCATACATGCCTGTCTCTGTCGTTGGCGGTTGGTATGTGAGGATATCGGTTTGGGAAAAAGACACTTTTCCTTGTAATCTCTCGTTGTTGATTCTGGCAATAGTCAGTGCTTTCTCTGAAATGTCGCAGGCCACTATTTTGGCATCTGGTAAGGCCAATGACAATGATATGGCAATGCATCCACTGCCGGTACCTATGTCAAGTATGCTGGCGTCTGACGGAATACGCTCCGTTACAAGCTGTACCAACTCTTCGGTTTCCGGACGTGGGATTAATACACCTGGTGCCACGTAAAACCTCTTGCCGCAAAATGGCGCTTGCTGTTGGATATACTGTATGGGTTCAAAATCATGCAATCTTTCAAGTATAGATTGAAGAAAAGTTTTTTGATTTGAAGATAAAGCTATATCTTTGCCGAGGAAAAAGTCAACAGATGATTGTCCCAGCATTTCACAACATATAATGCGGGTGAGCGCCATCGCTTCTTCCTTGCCGTAGAGTGGCAGCAATGTTTCACGTATGTCTGCAATGACATTTGACATATTCTTGCCAAAAGTACGAAAAATAAAGAAACAATGATGACGAATGATGAAAAATATATGAAACGATGTATCCAGTTGGCCAAAAATGGACGACTGGGAGCTCCTCCTAATCCTATGGTGGGTGCTGTTATTGTATATAATGGAAGTATTATTGGGGAGGGATACCATGCCAAATGCGGAGAGGCTCATGCTGAAGTCAATGCCATTGCCAGTGTGAAAGAGCAGGAATTGTTGAAGAGCAGTACCATCTATGTGAGCCTGGAACCTTGTTCGCATTACGGAAAGACGCCTCCTTGTGCTAACCTGATTGTTGAAAAAGGTATTCGCAGGGTGGTAATAGGTTGTATTGACCCATTCAGTAAAGTGGCCGGCAGAGGTGTTGAGGTGTTGCGCAAGGCTGGCTGTGAGGTGAAGGTGGGTGTGCTGGAAAAAGAATGCAGGGAACTCAACCGGGCTTTTTTTACTGTACAGGTGAAACGACGTCCTTTTATCACTTTGAAGTGGGCTCAGTCGGCTGATGGATATATGGACGTGATTAGAGAGGAGGGAGAGCCTGTCGTTCTTTCGTCACCTCATACTCAGATGATAGCTCATAAACGTAGGGCAGAACACCAGGCGATTATGGTGGGTACTCGTACGGCTTTGCTGGATAATCCTTCGTTGAGCGTCAGGGCATGGTGTGGCCCTCAGCCTTTGCGTGTGGTGTTGGATCGGGAATTGAAATTGCCGCGACATCTGCATGTGTTTGACGGAACTCAACCCACATTGGTGGTGACTGAGAAGAAGGAGGTGGTGGCTGGCTGCTCTACTTTACAGGTTGATTTTAGCCGTAGTATCTTCCCCCCGTTGATGGAGGAACTTTTGAGGAGAAATGTACAGTCGTTGCTGGTGGAGGGCGGTGCTGCTTTGTTGCAGTCGTTCTTGGATGAAGATATGTGGGATGAGGCTTATGTGGAACATTGTCCACAGATGTTAGGACACGGAATCTTGTCACCGCATCTTGCCAAACCCGTAAAATCATCCAAAAAAAAGCTAATTATGGGCCGAAACTACCATATATTTGATAATTTTGTATAAAACTTTGTTATAAATCTGCACATAAGAAAATTGTTTTTTAATTTTGCAGGTTGTAAATAAGAAAAGAAGACTTTGATGAGAACAAAACTCTTAATAGCCATAGCATGTTTGTTGTGTGTGTGTGTCGGATTTGGCGCTTGTATGAAAGGGGATGATCAGAATGTTGAGGTGAATATCAGCACATATGTAACGGCTTTTGGCATTGACACGATATATGGAAAGTATTATAAGTTCACTGTTGATCAGGTGAACCATGTTATCTTTAATGCAGACTCTCTGCCTCTTGGCTCTGATACATTGTTGAACAAAATCATTATAGATACATTTTCTACTACAGGATATATTACTTCCGGTTTGCTTGACTCATTGTTGATCGTTGGTCAACCGGCAAACCTCTTACCGGCAATAAATAAGCCGGGCATTACGTTTAAAATCATTTCCAATGATGGTAGCAGAAAGCAGGAATATAGCTTACAGGTAAATGTTCATAAAGTGGATCCTGAACTTGCTACATGGAAGAATGTCAAAGGACTGCCTGCAGACTTCGTGGCTGCTAAAAGTACTGACCAGAAAATACTGGTAAGAGACGATGAGCTAATGGCGTTCTTGCGTGGTGACTTATTGTTGAAATCTGACATCACCAGTGAGACTGCCTATGCATGGAAAACATACACCATGACTGGTCTGCCTGCTGATGCCATGCTTCATTCTACGCTTTGTTATAACGACACACTGTATATGATTTCCCAATCTGGCGATTTGTATAATAGTGTTGATGGTGAGGTGTGGGAAAAGAATGAAATACTGAGTGGCGGGGTGAGAACCTTGCTGGCTGCTTTTGCCGATAAACTGACAGCCATAAAAGAAGAGGATGGAGAATTGCGCTATTGTCTTACTCATGCTTCTACAGAAGCGTGGACAAGCGGTGTGCTGGTACATGAAGGTTTCCCCATTGATAAAGTGAGCTCTGATGTCTATGTCTCTGGAACAGGTGTGGAAAGGGCTATCTTGGTGGGTATGCCTAAGTCTGAGGAGTATAAAACCACTCCTTGGATGACTATTGATGGTGATGATTGGGGCGCTATGAGTACGGAAACCAGTTATTATTGTCCGATGATATACAATCCCAGCGTGATGTTCTACAATAAGTTCTTCTATATTGTTGGTGACGAGCTGGGCGAATTGTATGAGTCGATGGGAGGGCTTGTTTGGGGGTTGTCAACTGGTAAGTTCCAGTTACCTGAAGAATTGGAGGGCCATCAGCAATATGCCTTAACGGTGGACGATGCTAACTATATATGGATTCTTGTCATAGGAAATGACAATGAAAATACGCAATTATGGCGTGGCCGCCTTAATGTGTTAAACTAATAAAGAATGCGGTGTATGGGAGATAAGATACAGTTAGATATGAATAGCATACCATCCCACGTGGCGATAATCATGGATGGTAATGGACGATGGGCCAAGCAGCGTGGTCTGGAACGCTCGTTTGGGCATCAAGCCGGAGCTGAGACTGTCCACCAAATAGCAGAGGAGGCTGCTCGGCTGGGTATTAAATACCTAACACTATACACCTTCTCTACGGAGAACTGGAATCGTCCTCAACAGGAGGTGACTGCCTTGATGGAATTGCTGTTTAAGCATATTGAAGAGGAAACCTTCATGAAAAACAATATTAGTTTCAAGGTGATAGGTGATATCGACAAGTTGCCTGAATTTGTACGGGGGAGATTGATGGAGTGCATTAAGCATACTTCCAAAAATACAGGTATGTCGTTGATTCTCGCACTGAGCTATTCCTCAAAATGGGAACTTACAGAAGCTGCTCGTCAGATTGCGGCTGAAGTAAAAGAAGGAAAGTTGGAGTTGTCGGATATTGACAGCAATACGATACAACAACACTTGGCTACTAAGGATATGCCGGATGTGGACTTGCTTATTCGTACAGGAGAAGAACAACGTTTAAGCAACTTTTTGTTATGGCAGTGTGCTTACGCTGAACTTTATTTTTGTAACACATTTTGGCCCGACTTCAAAGAAAATGAATTGAGAAAAGCGATAGCTGATTATCAGAACCGAGAAAGACGTTACGGAAAGACAAGCGAACAATTACAATCAAATGAAGAGAGTTGATAGTTTTAAGTTGTATAGGATGAAGATGCATAATCGTTTTTACTACATATGGCTGTTGATAATCATGCTGTCTATGGCAAATTGCCCATGGATACATGCTCAGAATGAGGTGGCGGTGGATGCATCGAACGATGGAACACCTGTTATTCTATATTCAGGCGAGGCTAAGAAATATGTTATCGCTGCAATTGCTGTAGAGGGTGCTGATAATTATGAAGACAATGTAATTATCAACATTTCTGGTTTGCAAGTTGGTGAAACAATCGAAGTCCCTGGTGAAGATATTACAAATGCAGCTAAGCGATATTGGAGACACGGATTGTTTTCCGATGTTAGCATTCAGGCTGATAAGATAATAGGTGATCGTATCTGGCTGAAGATAAAAGTCAGTATGCGCCCACGTGTGAGCGAGGTAAACTATCATGGTTTAAAGAAATCGGAGCAAGAAGACTTGCAGGCACGCATCGGTATGATTAAAGGTAGCCAGATTACACCTAATGCAGTGAGCCGTGCTGAAACCATCATAAAACGATATCTCGATGACAAAGGATTTAAGAATGCTGATGTGAAACTGGTGCAGCGTGATGATCCTAACAGAAACAATGAAGTCATTGTGGATGTAAATGTCGATAAGAAAGAAAAGGTTAAGGTACATCAAATCATCATTGAAGGTAATAAGGCACTCAAAGACAGCAAAATCAAACGCGTGATGAAGAAAACCAACGAGAAAAACAAGTTGGTCAATATCTTCCGCTCAAAGAAGTTCGTGCCTGAAAAATACGAGGAGGACAAGCAGCTTATTATAGATAAGTATAATGAGCTTGGTTATCGTGATGCTGTCATCTTGGTGGATAGTGTCTCCAATTATGACGACAATACGGTAGATGTGTACATTAAGTTGGAAGAAGGTGAAAAGTATTACATCCGCAATATCTCGTGGGTAGGTAATACCGTATATCCTTCAGAAGTCCTGGCAAGTGTGCTTCAGATGAAGTCTGGTGATGTTTATAACCAGAAAAAACTGGAAGAGCGCACGGTAACAGATGATGAATCGGTGGGTAACCTTTATTATAATAATGGTTATCTGTTCTATAGTCTGGATCCTGTTGAAGTGAACATCGTTGGTGACTCTATTGACTTGGAGATGCGTATTTTCGAAGGTCAGCAGGCTACGGTCAACAAGGTAACCATCAGTGGTAACGACCGTCTGTATGAAGAGGTGGTGCGCCGAGAGTTATATGTGAAACCTGGTAAGTTGTTCAGCAAGGATGATATCATGACTTCCATGCGTGAAATCCAACAGATGGGACATTTTGACCCAGAACAGTTGCAGCCAGATATCCAGCCTCGTCCTGAGGATGGAACCGTAGATATTGGTTTCCCTTTGGTGTCAAAACCTAATGACCAGGTGGAACTGTCTGCTGGTTGGGGACAAACAGGTATTATCGGTAAACTGAGTCTGAAGTTTACTAACTTCTCCATGAAGAACCTGTTGCATCCGAGCCGCAAGCATCGTGGCTTGTTGCCTCAGGGTGAGGGACAGACCTTGACATTGAGTGGTCAGACCAACGGTAGCTACTATCAGAGTTATAGTATCTCATTCTTGGATCCATGGTTTGGAGGCAAGCGACCGAATGCTTTCCAGGTTTCTGCTTATTACTATGTGCAAACAGATATCAGTAGCCGGTATTACAACTCGGCCATGATGAATATGTATAACTATGGTTATGGCATGGGTGGCATGTATGGCGGTTATGGTGGTTATGGTTATGGCGGCTATGGCTATTCTAACTACGAAAACTACTATGATCCCGATAAGTACATGAAGATGATAGGTGCTTCTGTGATGTTTGGTAAAAGATTGAACTGGCCTGACAATTATTTCCAAATCTCTGCAGAGTTGTCATTTAATCGTTATATGCTGAGTCAGTGGATGTATTTCCCTGTGACGGATGGCAGCTCGAACGAAGTAGCTTTGAATTTCACTCTGGCGCGTAGGTCAACCGACAACCCAATTTATACTCGTCAAGGTTCTGAGTTCAGCTTCTCTGTGCAACTAACGCCTCCTTGGAGTGCTTTTGATGGCAAGGATTATAGTAAGTATGACCAAACCAATCAGGACGATTATAACAAGATGTATCGTTGGATTGAATATCACAAGTGGAAGTTTAAGTCAAAAGTATTCATCCCATTGGCCGACCCATATACGGTAAAACGTACACCTGTGCTGATGATTCGTGCTGAGTTCGGTCTGTTGGGACATTATAATAAATATAAAAAGTCTCCATTCCAAACTTTTGACGTTGGTGGTGATGGTATGACGGGTTATACTACATATGCGACTGAAAGTGTGGCACTTCGCGGATATGAGAACAGTTCTCTTACCATGTCGAGAAGCCAGGCGGGATATGCTTACACACGCTTTGGATTAGAATTAAGATATCCTTTAATGCTTGAGACAAGCAGTACTATCTATGCTTTAGCGTTTTTAGAAGGAGGAAACGCATGGCATGACGTTTCTAGTTTTAACCCATTCGATATGAAACGATCTGCTGGTTTAGGCTTGCGTATTTATCTGCCAATGATTGGTATGATGGGTATTGACTGGGGTTATGGATTTGATAAGATTAATGGCTCGGATGCTTATAGTGGTAGTAACTTCCACTTCGTCTTAGGTCAGGAGTTTTAAAAGAATGTATTATTAATTAGGAGACGGAATTATGAAGAAGTTTGTGTTGTTAATGTTGGCTTTGTGTGCCATGAGCCTTGGCGCAAGTGCACAGCGTTTTGCATTGATTGACATGGAGTACATTTTACAGAATGTTCCTGCATACGAAAGTGCAAATAATGAAATAGAGCAGTTGTCAAAACAATGGCAGACGGAAGTGCAGAAAGCCTCTGATGAGGCAAAGTCTTTATATGAAAGCTATCAGTCGGCTAAGAGCCTGACAGAGGCACAAAGGACGCAACAGGAAAATGCCATCGTGGAGAAGGAGAAGTCGGCTGCTGAGCTACGTCGTAAGTATTTCGGTCAAGAAGGTGAGTTGGCAAAAAAGCAGCAAGAACTGATGCAGCCTATCTTGGATGATATTTACGAGGTGGTAAAAGCTATAGCTCAGAATAAAGGTTATAGTATGGTAATCGACCGTGCTTCGGCCTCGAGCATTATCTTTGCATCGCCTAATATTGATATAAGCGATGATGTATTGGCTGAATTAGGTGAATAATTCAAAAATATTTCCTACATTTGCAGCCGATATTATTTTGAAAATAAATATAAACAATAAAAACAGGATTTAATGATGTTAAAGAAAATTGTATTGGCCGTTGCTTTGATTGCCCTGCCGGCGCTGGGTGCAATGGCTCAGCAGAAGTTCGCTCACTTGAACGCACAGGCTGTTATCGTTGAGATGGCAGAATATAAGAAAGCTGTATCTGACATTGAAGCAATGCAGAAGAACTATCAGGACGAGTTGCAACGTACTCAGGAAGAATTTAACAAGAAGTATCAGGAGTATGTAGCTCAAGCTGATTCTCTGCCTCGTAATATTGCTGAACGCCGTCAGAAGGAGCTTCAGGATATGGCTCAGCGTCAGGAGCAGTTCCAGCAGGAAGCAAGTCAGTCTCTGCAGCAAGCTCAGCAGGAGGCCATGAACCCAATTATTGAAAAGGTGCAGAAGGCTGTTGAGGAGATAGGTCAGGCTGATGGTTACATTTATATCTTTGACCTCTCAAGTACCAGCATCCCATTCGTGGGCGCACAGAGTGTGGATGTCACTGACAAGGTAAAGGCTAAGGTGGGCGTAAAGTAAAGTTATGAACCATCGGTTGTCAAGCATACCTGGCCCTATCGGGGTGTTTGATTCAGGTTACGGAGGCCTCACGATCTTAAGTAAGATCCGTGAGGCTTTGCCTGCTTATGACTATATCTATCTTGGCGACAATGCTCGTAATCCTTATGGTACCCGCTCTTTTCAGATAGTGTATGAGTTTACCTTGCAGGCTGTGACCAAGCTCTTCGAGTTAGGGTGCCATCTGGTGATTTTGGGATGTAACACCGCTTCTGCTAAGGCATTGCGTAGCATTCAGATGAACGACTTGCATCTGTTGGACGCTAATCGTAGGGTATTAGGCGTAATACGTCCCACTGTTGAATGTATTGGTGCTCTCACCAATACCAGACATGTAGGTTTACTGGCTACGCCGGGAACAGTGAAAAGTGAGTCCTATCCTTTGGAGGTAAAGAAGCTTTTCCCTGATGTGGTTGTTAGCAGTCAGGCGTGTCCCATGTGGGTGCCTTTGGTCGAGAACAATGAAGCCAACAGTGAGGGTGCCGATTATTTTGTTCAGAAATACCTGCATGAGTTGCTATATAAAGACGATCAGATTGATACCATCATTCTGGGGTGTACGCACTATCCGTTGCTGTTGGACAAAATCAAACAATATGCCCCTAAGCATATCAATATCGTTACACAGGGTGAATTAGTGGCAGAGAGCTTGAAAGACTATCTGCAACGTCATCCGGAGATGGATGCTAAATGCACCCGTGGCAATACTTGCACATACTATACAACTGAATCAGAAGAGAAATTTACGGAATCGGCTTCCATTTTCTTGAATGAGTCGGTGAACGTAAAGCATATTGAGTTATGAAAAGAATTGTTATCAAGGTGGGTAGCAATGTGCTGACGAGAAAAGATGGAACTCTGGATGTCACTCGTATGTCAGCATTGGTTGACCAAATCGCCCAATTACGACAGGAAGACATGGAGGTAATATTGGTGTCTTCAGGAGCAGTGGCTTCTGGACGAAGTGAGTTAAAGTTGTCAGAACACCACCTTGACACTACCTCGCAGCGTCAATTGTTTTCTGCCGTAGGACAAGCAAAACTCATTAATCGTTACTATGAGCTATTCCGTGATCATGGTATAGCGGTAGGCCAAGTCCTCACCATGAAAGAGAACTTTGCCACACGTCGGCATTATCTCAATCAGAAGAATTGCATGACGGTTATGCTTGAGCATGGGGTCATTCCAATCGTGAATGAAAATGATACCATCAGTGTAACAGAATTGATGTTTACCGACAATGACGAACTGAGTGGGCTTATAGCCTCTATGATGGATGCTGATGCACTCATTATCCTCAGCAATATTGATGGCATTTATAACGGCGCTCCTGCAGAACCTGGTTCGCAGGTTATCCGTGAGATTGGTCAGAAGATGGACTTGACGGACTATATTCAAACAAGTAAGTCGAGTTTCGGACGTGGTGGTATGCTGACTAAAACCAATATTGCGCGAAAAGTCGCGGATGAAGGCATTGAGGTGATAATCGCAAACGGCAAGCGAGATGACATCCTCCTGCATTTGTTGTTAGATAAAGATGCAGTTTGCACTCGTTTCGTTCCTAAGTCAAAGCCTATCAGTGGAGTTAAGAAATGGATAGCCCATAGCGAGGGGTTTGCCAAAGGCGAAATCTCCATCAATGCTAAAGCATTAGAAGCTTTGAGAGGCGATAAAGCTGTAAGTATCTTACCTGTTGGTATCATAGGGGTGACAGGAGAATTCGAGAAGGATGACATTATCCGCATCATTGATGCCGATGGTAATCTGATAGGGGTAGGCAAAGCTAATTGTACATCAGTGCAGGCAAAAGCTGCTATGGGTAAACATGCTGGTCGCCCGGTAGTGCATTACGATTATTTATATATGGAATAGAAGCATATGGTTGTAAGAGAGCAATTACAAGAAGTATATCAGGCAGCTAAGTCATTGTTGAGGCTTAGTGATGATTTAATCGCAGAAGTATTGTGTGCTGTCGCTGATGAGATTATCGCACAAGCTGATGTTATATTGAAAGCCAATAAGCAAGACTTGTCTCGTATGGATCCTGCCAATCCAAAATACGATCGTCTGAAACTGACACTTGAGAGGTTGGAAGGCATCGCAGCTGACATGCGTAATGTGTCGAAACTTCCTTCACCTGTGGGTAAAGTCCTGAAAGAGATTGTCCGCCCCAATGGCCTAAAGATAAAGCAGATAAGTGTGCCTTTTGGTGTGATAGGTATTATTTATGAAGCGCGCCCCAATGTCAGCTTCGATGTTTTCTCGCTCTGCCTGCGTAGTCACAATGCCTGCGTGTTGAAAGGTGGTAGTGATGCACAAGATACCAATGAGGCTTCTGTTGGTATCATTCATGGTGTCCTGAAGCGTTTTGGCATTGATACCCATATCGTGGAACTGTTGCCTGGCGATCGTGAGGCTACAGCTGAGTTGCTCCATGCACGCGGATTAGTCGATTTGATCATACCTCGTGGTAGTAGTGGCCTGATCAGGTTTGTACGCGAGAATGCTACTGTGCCAGTGATTGAGACGGGTGCTGGCATTTGCCACACATATTTCGACGCTTCGGGCGATGTTGCCAAGGGGGCACCTATTATAAATAATGCCAAGACACGACGTGTGTCGGTATGCAATGCTTTGGACTGTGTGTTGCTGCATCGCACTCGTTTGGCCAGTCTGCCAGAACTATGCAGCATGTTATCTAATAGCAACGTGATTATCTATGCCGATGATGAGGCTTATGCTTCTTTGCAAGGGCATTACCCTGATAATTTACTTCAGCATGCGCAGCCAGACAGTTTCGGTACCGAGTTCCTGGATTATAAGATGGCTATTAAGACGGTAGCTTCACTTGACGATGCCATTGATTGCATAAATGCCATTGCTTCTGGCCATAGCGAGTGCATCGTCACAGAAGATAAGGCTGCAGCCGATAGGTTCTGTAGCGAGGTAGATGCTGCTTGCGTGTATTGGAATGCGCCTACCTCTTTTAGTGATGGTGCCCAGTTTGGCTTGGGTGCCGAGATTGGTATCAGCACGCAGAAGATGCATGCTCGCGGCCCTATGGCGCTGGAGGCGATAACTACCTATAAATGGATCATTGAAGGTAATGGACAAATTAGGAAATAATAGAACAATGAGGTATTTTAGTAAAGTAAATGATTTGGGCGACCTGCATCAGGCATTGCAGGAAGCTTTAGAGATAAAGAAAGATAGGTTCAAGTATGTGGAGTTAGGCAAGAACAAAACCTTGCTGATGGTTTTCTTTAATTCCAGTCTGCGCACTCGTTTGAGCACGCAGAAAGCTGCCATGAACTTGGGTATGAATGTCATCGTATTGGATGTGAACCAAGGTGCATGGAAGTTGGAAACTGAACGAGGAGTAGTAATGGATGGCGATAAGAGTGAACATTTGTTGGAGGCCATCCCTGTCATGGGATGCTACTGCGATGTTATCGGTGTCCGCTCTTTCGCTGGTCTGAAAGATCGTGATTACGACTATGCGGAAACTGTTTTCAATCAGTTTGTGCAATATAGCGGTCGTCCTGTTTTTGCTATGGAAACCGCTACGGTGCATCCTTTACAGGCTTTTGCTGATTTGATAACCATCGAGGAATATAAAGAGGTGAAACGCCCTAAGGTGGTACTCACTTGGGCTCCTCATCCAAAGGCCTTGCCTCAAGCAGTGCCCAACTCGTTTGCCGAGTGGATGAATGCGGCTGACGTAGATTTTGTGATTACTCATCCTAAGGGTTATGAACTGGATCCTGCTTTTGTGGGTGATGCTATAGTAGAATACGACCAAAAGAAAGCACTGACTGGTGCTGACTTCGTTTATGCTAAGAACTGGAGTTGCCCGGGGGTGACTAACCTGGCTGAATATGGCCAGGTGTTAAGCAAGGATATGGGGTGGACCATTGATGAAGAGCATATGAGTTGGACGAACGATGCTCATTTCATGCACTGTCTGCCTGTACGCCGTAACATGATTGTTACAGATAATGTTATAGAAGGACCTCGTTCACTGGTAATACCTGAGGCGGCTAACCGCGAGATTTCTGCAACTGTCGTGCTGAAACGTATTTTGGAGAAATTATGAAGCTGGTGATGAAGAGACTGTTCTTTTTTATATTGGTATTGGTAACTGCTCAGCTGTCGTTTGCCCAAAAACTGGAGTGGAAGCTCGGAGCAGAAGGTTTCTTTGATAATGGTGAGGGTGATGATACTTATCGTACTACCCTGACTTACGGTGGTTTACGCGTTACTCCTGAATTGGGTATCAGTTGGGATGAAGGCAAACATAGCATCATGGGTGGCTATAGTGGTCATTTGGAGTTTGGCAAGAAGCATGGCTTTACTGATGGTACGCCTGTGGTATATTATCGTTATCAGACTCAACCGCTGACTTTCACCTTTGGTAGTTTTCAACGTGACAAGTTGTTGGGTGACTATCCTTCGTTCATGTTTGCCGACTCTATACGCTATTACCGTCCTACCATGCAGGGATTTGCAATCCAGCATCAGTATAAGCGAGGCTATTTTGAGGCATTCTTAGACTGGACAGGCTTTCGTACGAATAAAGACCGTGAGCAGTTCATGGCAGGTCTTAGCTTCAAGCATACCATAGGAAAGATGGAGGATGAGGCATTCAGCAAGGTGAGTAGCCGCTTCTATGTTGGCTTAGAAGGGTATTACTATCACTATGCTCTTACTTGGCACGCTGATGAAAAGCAGCATATTCATGATAATCTGGTGGCTCACCCCTTTGTGGGCTATCGGTTGGAGAGTCGTGTAACTGATGCAGGCTTTGATGTTAGGGCTGGTGCTTTGGCAAGTTTCGATCGTGAAAGAGGTTTGGAAGGAGCCAAGCGTACTCCTGTCGGCTTTTTGGGAGAGGTGAATGCGCACTACAAACGCTTCTTCTTTGAAGATATTTTCTATGCTGGTGGTCATCAGCAACCTTTTGGGAAGCAGTATTTTGGTGCTTATTATTGGGCAGATACTTATTATCATGCTCCAGCGTACAACCGTACCGACATCAAATATCAGTTTATTGTCAACAAATTTGTATCTGCTTATGCTGGTGCTATCTTCAACATCACCAAAGCAGGACTGAATTGGCATCAGGTCGTTACTCTGAAAGTTAATTTAGGAAGGTAGTGTTGGGGAAATTATTCATGAATAACAGAGATTGTCATCCTATGCAATTATATATCTGTATGTTAAACTTCAAAAGTGACAAGTGATAGTTGCTTTGTAATTTCACCTTGTCTTGTAGCAGCGTTGTCCCCTCTCTATCAGGTAAAAATTACCTTATCGGGGACAAAAGTACGAGACGGAGCTTGTTCAAAAATTCTTTGGAGTATTTTGTGATTTACTACTAATAAGTGGACCGTTTACTTCCTCTAAACGGTCCGCTTACTTCCTTCTCCCTGGCCTTTCGTGACAAAGAGTGCTATAATTCTCCTTAAAGATGTTTACAAATGAGGACGGTTCTCAAAGGCGACGAGGACGGTTCTCGTTTGCCATGAGCCCCATCCTTTATATCGATTTCTTCCCTATATATAAATATGGTATAAACTTTTTTAAAAAATTCTTCTTAAAATATTTTGTGGAGTCGTAAATTGTTTCTACCTTTGCATCCGCTTTCCGAAAGGGATGCGTTAGTTAAGAGTTCTATGAAAGATTGATGGACAGAGGACAGGCAGCGTCCGGCGACTATTCTGATGGATATTTGCCGGAGGTCTGACATAAGGTGTAATATACATGAACGACCGTCAAAGGTTCTACCTTTTATATATTACGGACAGTCCTGACAGGCAATACGATGTTTCCCCGCTGTTATCTTGGTGGGGTTTACATACAGAGATTTATTTTTTTACAATGAAGAGTTTGATCCTGGCTCAGGATGAACGCTAGCTAC
>Ga0256404_1002672_pt1 | contig 38693 bp, 31 predicted proteins | sample RumenRJG_01DNA_FD_185990 | JGI IMG/M metagenome (GOLD analysis project Ga0256404, IMG submission 185990) | Bovine rumen microbial communities from Lethbridge, Alberta, Canada - RJG_01 | ecosystem: Host-associated > Mammals > Digestive system > Stomach > Rumen | place: Canada: Alberta | collected...
CGAAAAGCCCGGAAACACGGCACTTTCAGCGACCTTATGTGTCTTTCCTTGACATCAATACTACCGTCTCGACGTGTCCGGTCCAGCAGAAAAGATCTGCGGGGGTCGCTTCCATGAACCGGTAGCCCTTCCCGTTCAGGTATTTCACGTCCCGGGCCAGTGTGGCCGGATCACAGGATATGTAGACTATTCGGGAGGGCTCTGCCGCAGTCACGGCATCTAGAAGGCGTTCATCGCAGCCGGCGCGGGGAGGATCCAGAATCACGACATCTGCCTTTGTGATGCGAAGATCCTCATCGACCGGAGCCGAAGCTACGGAATCAGCCGTATCGCCGCTGTTCCCCATCAGCCTGGGAAGCACAAATTCCGCCTTTCCGCATACATATCGTGCATTTACGATTCCATTGATTACCGCATTGCGGTTAGCATCCAGAACGGCACTCTTCTGCGACTCTATGCCGATGACCTTTGTGCCCGTGAAAGCCTCCCCGTCGCGGCTCCGCAGCTCATTCAAAAGCCACTGGCCGATGGTCCCGGCTCCGCAGTACAGATCCAGAATCGTCTCGCCGCCGGTCAGAGCCGCATACTCTGCCGCCTTATTGTAAAGCTTCACCATCTGTGCAGGATTTACCTGGTAGAATGACAGCGGAGAAATTTCATACCGCATACCGCCGAGTTCTTCATTAATAGTCGGGCGACCCGCAAGAACCTCGGTTTTGTCACCGAAAATTTCGCCGGGCTTTCCTTTATTGATGTTCAGAATAACGCTCTCAAGGCTGAAGGGCTCTTCGACGGCCTCGTCCAGCATCGCCACAAGCTTGGCGGCGTGGGGAATCCCCTTGCCGTTAATCACCAGAATCACCATGACCTCGCCGGTGCCGAACGCCGTACGGACGACCATATGCCGCATAAGGCCCTTTTCCCAGCGGGGATCGTAGCCGGTAATGTGATCCTGCCGCATGAACTCCCGCAGCGCTTCCGCCGCCGCGGCAGCCGGTTCCGTCTGCAGGGCGCAGTCGGGACAGTCCGTCACCTCACGGCTTTTTCCGCGGTAAAAGCCAACCGCCGGTTCTCCGAGATTTTCAACAATCCCGCCCTTCCGCGTGATAATCCCGCCGGTTGAGACCGCCATCGACGCTTTGTTCCGGTAGCGCCAGGGGGACTCCGCCTCCAGAGCCGTCCGGATCAGAGGATCCCTCAGCCCCGCGATGCGGGTCAGCGCGTCCCGTACGTGCCGCTCCTTCAGCCTCAGCTGCGCGTCATAGGTAAGTCTGCCCATGGGGCATCCTCCGCAGCGGGAGTCCAGGGAACAAAAGCCTTCTGTCCTGTCTTCCGACGGTTCGTCAATACTGAGCAGCCGGGCGAGGGCATAACGTTTCTTCACCCGGAAGATCTCCGCCTGCACTGTATCACCCGGAAGCGCTCCTTTCACAAAGACGGTCAGGCCGTCTTCACTGTGTCCGATTCCGCTTCCGTCTGTAGTCATATCGTTTATCTGCAATCTGATTTTCTGTCCTTTATCCATGGTTTTTATTATAGCATGAAAACCACCCGTTCAACAGGTGGTTTTCCTCATTTCGTATCTCAGTGTATGTGCGGCTTGGCCCCGGCGTCGCGGTTTGTATAAGGTTTCGCGCCGGCATCACCGCTCGTGAACCTGCCCCGGCGTAACCGCCCGTGAGGCTCCGCCGGTTCACGGCTTCGCAGCTGAGGACCGTATTTCTGCTGCCGAAGAGCTCCGCTGCCGGCCGCTACTGCCGGGATTCCACCATCCGTTCGATGGCGGCTTCGTCCTTCGCCTTTTTCTCGGCGATGGCTTCCTCCAGCATCATATCCTTAACCTTCATCAGCCTCGTCTGGTTGCCTCGTTCGTTTTCGTCCAGCTTCATCTGGATATATTTAATCGTGACCTGGAGTCGGGGAATCATGACGTATTCCAGCGCATTCACGCGCCGACGCGTCTTTTCCAGTTCAGCCGCAAGCAGAGCCGTCTCTTTCTCCTTGGCCGCGAGGTCCAGAAGCATCGGGAAAATATCCGACAGCTCGGAAATCGCATTGTCCAGTTCTCCTGAGGTCCTGGCGAATCCATAAGGAAAGATGTCGGCAGGATCCTCCGCCGTGGTTCTGAAATCGAAGACCGGCACATCCACACTCATGATGTTTCTGCTGCTGACCTGAAGCTCAACGCCCTGTTTCGGGAACATCAGAGATTCTTCCATAACCTCCTGACTCATGATGGAGCTCGCCACCGTGAAGTTTTTGTAAACATTCCCAAGGCGCTTCTCCACATCCTCCCGGAGACGCCCGTTTTCACGGGCGAGATCCAGAAATTCCTTCATCAGCTCGTCCCGCTTGTCCTTCAGAAGCTTGTGGCCGCGGACGGCTGTCTTCAGGCGCTTTTTCAACGAAGTCAGCATCATCCTTGTAGGATTGACATTCATTCGTTCCATCGCTTACTCCTTCGTTTCCGTTCCCTCGTTCTCCTTCAGGTATTTCTCGATCAGTTCATCCTTGATACGTTTCAGTTCGCCCTTCGGCAGAAGCTTCAGGAGCTCCCATCCGAGATTCAGCGTATCCTCAATGCTTCGGTCTGTATCGTATCCCTGGGACACATAGCGTTTCTCGAATTCCTCGCTGAACTTCGCATACATCAGGTCGACGTCCGTCAGAGCCGCTTCGCCCAGAATGGACATCAATTCCAGACTTTCCTTGCCCTTTGAATAGGCGGCGAACAGCTGGTTCATTGTATCTGCATGATCCTCTCGGGTTTTCCCGACGCCGATTCCCTTGTCCTTCAGGCGGGACAGCGACGGCAGAACGTCGATAGGCGGCTTGATTCCCTTCCTGTCCAGCTCACGGGACAGGATGATCTGTCCCTCTGTGATATATCCGGTCAGATCCGGAATCGGATGGGTGATATCATCCTCCGGCATCGTCAGAATCGGGATCATTGTAATGGAGCCGGGATAACCTTTTTTCCGTCCGGCTCTCTCGTACATCGTCGCGAGGTCGGTGTACAGATAGCCCGGGTAGCCGCGTCTGCCCGGAACCTCCTTGCGGGCGGCAGATACCTCACGGAGTGCCTCAGCGTAATTGGTGATATCCGTCAGGATGACCAGCACATGCATGTTCAGATCGAAAGCCAGGTATTCGGCCGCAGTCAGCGCCATACGCGGCGTGGCGATACGCTCTACCGCCGGGTCGTTGGCCAGATTCATGAACATGACAGTTCTGTCGATCGCTCCTGTTCTGCGGAAGTCGGAGGCGAAAAAGTCCGCTTCCTCATAAGTGATTCCGATCGCCGCAAAGACTACCGCGAAGTTTCCGGCATCGTCACCGAGGACCTTTGCCTGACGGGCAATCTGTGCAGCCAGATCCGCATGGGGAAGTCCGCTTCCCGAGAAAATTGGAAGTTTCTGCCCCCGGACCAGCGTGTTCAGGCCATCGATGGCAGATACGCCGGTCTGAATGAACTCCGCAGGGTAATCTCTGGCTGCCGGGTTCATCGGAAGTCCGTTGATGTCCATCTGTTTCTCTGCGATAATCTCCGGTCCGCCGTCCTTGGGACGCCCCATTCCGTCGAATACACGTCCCAGCATCTCCGGTGAAACGGACAGCTGCGTTCCGTGCCCCAGGAACTTTACAGCACTCTCTTTCAGGTTGATTCCCGCAGAGCTTTCGAACAACTGAACTGTAGCGTCCCCGCCGTTAATTTCCAGCACCTTGCAGAGCCGGCGTTCTCCACTGGGCAGAATGATCTCTCCCAGTTCGTCATAGGTGACGCCTTCCACGTCCTGTACCATCATCAGAGGTCCGGCAACTTCAGATATCGTTCTGTATTCCTTAATCATCGTCTTCCGCCCCCTTATTTACTATATCAGTGATTTCCTTCTTCATCTCGGTCAAGATCTCCTCGTAGGACGAATCGATGTCCTTCTCCTCAATATACTTGAATCTGCCGATGGTCTCTCTGACCGGAACAGCGGCCAGCTGGTTAAACGGCGCTCCTTTGGAAACAGCGTCCACCGACTGATCATAGTATCCCAGAATCAGCTTCAGCAGCTTATACTGCTTGTTCATCGAGGAATATGTGTCCACATCGTGGAACGCATTCTGGTGGAGGTAGTCCTCACGAATGGACTTGCAGGCCTCCAGTTTGACACGATCCTCGAAGGACAGCGCGTCCACTCCGACCAGCTGCACGATTTCGTTCAGTTCTGCTTCCTCCTGAAGCAGACGAATAGCCTGGTTCCGAAGAGCCGGGAAATCTTTTGCAACATTTTCCTCAAACCACGGCGTCAGACGGTCCACATAAAGCGAATAACTGGACAGCCAGTTGATCGCCGGGAAATGTCTGGCGTGGGCCAGCCCCGCATCCAGAGACCAGAACACCTTGACGATACGCAGCGTCGCCTGGGAAACAGGCTCCGAGATATCGCCGCCCGGAGGAGATACCGCTCCAATCGCGGAAAGCGCTCCGACCCGTCCGTCGCTGCCGAGAGCGACCACGCGTCCCGCTCTTTCATAAAACTGCGCCAGACGAGACGCCAGATAAGCAGGATATCCCTCTTCACCCGGCATTTCCTCAAGACGCCCGGACATTTCTCGCAGAGCCTCCGCCCAGCGGGATGTGGAATCCGCCATCAGCGCCACCGAATATCCCATGTCGCGGAAATATTCCGCGATGGTAATTCCCGTGTAGATAGACGCCTCACGGGCGGCTACCGGCATATCGGACGTATTCGCGATCAGCACGGTTCTCTTCATCAGTGATTCGCCGCTCCTCGGGTCCTTCAGTTCAGGGAATTCCATCAGTACATCAGTCATCTCGTTTCCGCGCTCACCGCAGCCGATATAGACGACGATATCCGCGTCCGCCCATTTCGCCAGCTGATGCTGCACTACGGTTTTTCCGGAGCCGAACGGTCCGGGAACCGCGGCGACACCGCCCTTGGCGATGGGGAACAGCGTATCGATGACCCGCTGCCCTGTTACCAGCGGCATGTCCGGCACCATCTTCTCTTTATACGGTCTGCCCCGGCGCACAGGCCACTTCTGCATCAGGCTGAGTTCTTCGATGCTTCCGTCGTCTTTTTTAATTCTGCAGACTGTCTCATCGACGGTAAATGCTCCGCCTTCGACAGACTCCACCGTGCCGCTGACTCCCCATGGAACCATGATCTTTTGTTCCACGATAACGGTTTCCTTAACGGTTCCGATGATGTCCCCCGGTCCGACGCGGTCGCCGGCCTTCGCGACAGGCACAAAATCCCATTTCTTTTCCCGGTTCAGCGCGGGAACCTGGATGCCTCGCTGGATGTTTGCCCCTTGCTGCTCGAACATGACCTCCAGCGGACGCTGGATGCCGTCGTAAATGCTCTCGATCAGTCCGGGCCCCAGCTCGACGGAGAGCTGCGCTCCCGTTGAAACCACAGGTGCTCCCGGTCCGATTCCCGCCGTTTCTTCATATACCTGAATGGAGGCCATATCGCCTCTCATCTCAATGATCTCTCCGATCAGTCCAAGGTCGCCTACGCGGACCACGTCGTACATATCCGCATCTTCCATACCAGACGCTACTACCAGTGGCCCCGATACTTTAACGATTGTTCCCTGACTCATTATCTATCACCTCCGAATAGTATGTCTGCGCCGACTGCGCGTTCCACCGATTTACGGACGTTGTTCAGTCCTGTACCGGACGGGCCGTCCTTATTAGGGATCGGTATGATGGCAGGCAGCCTTGAATCCTTGTATTTATCAATTTCCTTTTCTAACTGTACGGCAAGGCCTTCTGTAATGTAAATGATGGCGTATTCGCCTTCTGCCCATTTCCGCAGAGCCGCTTTCGCCTCCTCTGCCTTTTCGGTCGGAAACACGTCCAGACCGACTGCTTTGAATCCAAGCACAGAATCCCTGTCGCCGATGACTCCGATTTTATACATACGGTTCCCTCAATCTTTCACCTGTCTCCTCCGGCGATGCACCGACCAGAATCCCCGTCAGGACGATCCTCAGATTGTCGATCTCGACCTCCTTTGCCAGCCAGTAGCCGGCGATAGGGACAATGCCGAAGGAAAGATATTTGGCTTTCTTGTTGTATTCCATCAGCGCGTCTTCCAGCATTTTCTCGAACAAAGTAAAGTCCCCTTCTTCTTTGATCATCCGGCCTCCCTCGGCCATCATATCCTTCAGACCATAGGGAATCAGCTTGTCCGCCACCTGGGAATAGGGTTCCTCCCAGCTCTGAATATAGAACTGTTCCTGGATATTTCCGCCGTCCAGATAAACCGTCTGAAAGAAGGACCACGCCTTGCCGATTTCTCTGAGCCGCACGAACGCCTTGAGGTTCAGGAGGTCGATCTGCAGTTTCACAATGCCGATCAGAAATTCCTCACCACTCTCCTCGGCCGCACGGAGCATGTCCCTGTAGCAGGCTTTGTCCATGATGATATCGATCATCTGGGGGTCATGTCCCCTGCTGTAAAGGTCCATCGCCTCTTCAATGGCGTGCTTCATGTTGACGGGCATGAACATATAGTTCCGGTCCCGGATCATCGCCATCATTTTATTCCATTCTATATCGCCCGTCGACATCAGAAACGTGTCGTCCGGCGTGATTCCGAGAAGCTCTGATTTCAGGCAGACCTTCACATTATGGTAATCGTAGGGGTACAGGTACAGCGCAAGTTCTTTGCGTTCCGGCAATGTATTGTAGATCATATCGAACAGTTTGTTCTGTTCTCTTCTGATAAACGCTTCCACATCGCCTTCCTTGACCTCCGGCGATTCTCCGTAGCCAAATTCCTGAAGGAGGGCCTCTGCCGCGTCAAAATCCGTACAGTTCGCCAGTCTCATGAGATCCTGACGCTTCATCAGATTCCGGACGTAGCAGCCAATGAACGCATCGGCAAAGATATAATCATTTTCTTTTCTTTTTGCCATGTTCCTCCGCTCCTATTCGCCAAACAGCACCTTTGCAACTTCTGCTGTCAGCTCGCCTTTCACCTCGTCCACAAGAGACTCGATACTGCCGCTGACATATACCTGTCCGTTTTTCAGGAGCACGCCGCCCCGGATCGGTTCTGTTTCGTCCGACACGGAAAATGCGCCTCCCTCTGTTTCACGATTCAGCTTTTCTGCAAGCTGCAGTCCGACCTCCGCGGCGTCCTTCTCATTGAAGACGAGTTCGCCGCCGGTGCTCCCGGTGCTCTTCACAATACCGGCCAGAAACTCCACGTACCTGTCTTTGTCCATGGACGCAATCTGTCCGATAGCTCCGTCAAAGCAGTCCGCGATCATCTCCTGTTTCCTGGCCAGAATCAGCTTGCGTCCGTCTATGGCCGCAACCGCCTCGCGGCGGTTCACCGTTCTGACTTTGTCCGCGGCGCCACGTTCCCGCGCTTCGGAAACAACGGCTTCCGCCTTCTCTCTGGCCTCCGCGATGATTGCATCACTGCCGGAATCGGCTTCGCTGAGAATGGAGCCCGCAACGGTTTCCGCTTCACTCATGATCTTTGATGTAATCTTCTCTATGCCCATTTTGTCACTTCCTGTCAATCACTAAATTCCAAGGTTGAACAGCATCAGAATGGATACCAGCAATCCGAAAATCGCGTAGGTTTCCACCATCGCGGCATAAATGATTCCCTTCGCCATCTGATCAGGTCTCTTGCCCAGCAGCATGATGCCCGCCGCGGCAGCCTTGCCCTGCGCAATACCGGACCAGATTCCGATCAGCCCGATCGGCAGTGCGGATGCGAACACATACAGTCCCTGTGCCACGGAAAGATCCTGCATTCCGCCGCCCAGAAGTCCAATGCGGATAAAAATCAGGAAAGCCATCAGCAGACCATAGATTCCCTGTGTGCCCGGAAGTGCCTGCAGAATCAGCGTCTTACCGAATTTTTTCGGATCCTCCGCCAGTACACCTGCCGCAGCCTGTCCTGCGATACCAACACCCATTGCGCTTCCGATACCTGCCAGCGCTGCCACCGCGGCACCGATCAGTGCCCATACGTTACCTGTAATCATTTCATACCTCCGTCTGTATCATTTACTAATCTGACATATTTTGTATTTTTTCGGAACGGGTCGAATGGTTCTCCGCCGTCCTCGTAGAATTTTCCAAAGAACTCAATGTACTGCAGTCTGCTGGCGTGTACAAAGGATCCCAGAGCGTTGATCGCCATATTGAACACATGTCCGATGACTCCGACGATAATCATGGCGATGCAGCCCTTGAAACCTGTGCCCAGCATGGAGCCCAGCAGGTTGACCACATTGGCGATTACGCCGGTCGCGAGTCCCAGAGCCAGCAGTCTGGCGTAGGACAGAATATCGGAAATATATCCGGTAATGCCGTATAACGCGCCCAGACCGCCGATCACCTTACCTGCGCCTTTCTTCTTCCGTCCGCCGGTCAGCAGGACGATCACACAGCCCGCGATGCACACCCATTTCCCCGGGGCGACGAGCGCTGCGGAGATTGATCCTCCGCCAAGCCAGAGGCCGGCTCCGGCGATGATCATATACCAGGCGAACACGTCGCAGAACGCGTCGAACAGGTGGCCTCTCCGTATCAGCATGTATGCATTGATCCCCATACCGATGAACAGATGCACCACGCCGAACAGCAGCGAGAAAATCAGCAGCTTCGTCGGATCCTCGATAGGATTGAACCAGATCGGATTCAGCGGAACCTTATGTCCGAACACCGTCTGCGTGAAGGTCGGCAGAAAGTCTCCGAACCATCCTCCGAACAGCGCTCCCCAGAATACAGTCGCAATGCCGCAGTACAGGAACATCCTGATCATCTTGAGGGTCATCCCCTCCAGATCATATTTGTGCAGCACCACCGCACAGAAGATGGTCATGACCAGACCGTAGCCCGCGTCTGACAGCATCAGTCCGAAGAACAATGCATAAAAGATCGCAAAGATGTCCGTCGGATCGAAACCTCTATAATCCGGCAGGGAATACATCTCCGTAATTGCGGAGAACGGCGTTCCGAACCTGGTATTGTGGATCAGAACCGGAACCTCCTCGTTCTCTTCCGGATCGCGATATTCGTAGCAGCATCCCTTCTCTTCCAGGACAGCCTCCACGGATTTCCTGCATTCGGAAGGAATCCAGCCCTCCAGATTGAAAGTTCTCTTGGTTTTCAGCAGCCGGGATTTCACCTTCTCACGATCGCGCTGCATGACCAGCCGGTCCTGCAGGCACTGCATGCCGAACCGCATATCGTCGTGGGCGGTGATCTCCGCCTCAATCTCGGCGACCTGTCCTCTGGTCTCGGCAACCTCCCGGGTAATCCGCTCTGTGTTTTCCGTCACCGTACCCCGGAACTCCCGGAACGGTACAGGTGAATAGCCCCACTGCTTGAGCCTGGCAATGACGGCATCCTGGTCTTCCTTCAGCGATATGATCACCAGGTAGATCATATCCTTGTCCCTGTTGATTTCGTGCAGGGACACGTATTCGCTGTCGTCCCCGATCGCCTTCCGGAGTCCGTCGATATCGACAGTAGACGGCACAACGCCCAGATCGATTCTGGTGCACTGCGTCTCGCTGATCTCCAGCGGCAGATCGTAGCTGACCCACGGCGTTAATGAGGCGAGCTCTGAATTCCTCTTGTTGATGATTTCCCTGCAGGAATGGAGTCTCTCGTTCAGTCCCATGATATAGTCGACATTCTGCGAGATCCGGTCCTTGTCCCTCATGATCTTTTCGAACTCCGACTTTCTCATGGCTTTTCTTGTAAAGAACAGCGGAGATTTGGCGGTACTGTACTTCTCGAGAAGCTCGATCGCTGTATCGACCCGGTTGATCTCCGCGTCCAGTGCGGCGACCTCATCTTCATTTCCGTCCCGGACGCCCAGACCGGCCCAGTCCTCCTCCGCCAGCCGTGCCGACTGATCCGTTATCTCCACCATTCCCAGATCCATCAGTCTGGAAATCAGTTCTTCCTTCACCGTGTCAAGGCCAATGACAGCCAGTTTTTCCATTTTAGCGATTGACACTGGTGCTCACAATCCTTTCTACTATCAGACCGATAGCTTTTTCTTTATTCTTCTTCGCCGCTTCGACCAGCTGTGTACTGTCCGATTCTGCCTGCTTCATGGCGGCGGCGTACTTCTGGTCCGATTCCTCCTGTCCTTCCTTCATAAAGGCGTCGTAGATATCCTTCGCTTTAGTCTGCGCCTCCTCTGCGATCCTTCCGGCTTCCGCTTCTGCGTCTTCGATTCGTTTCCGAGCCTCCGTGCGCGCGTCCCGCTGCACCTGATCCGCCCGGTCTTCACACTCTTTTATCTTCGAGAGTTCCTCGACGAACACGCTGCTCACCTCCCTTTCATAAAATTCTTTAACACGTCTTCCTTTAACAAAATAAAATGCGCACAATTCTTAATCTATAGTATACTTTATTTCCCGCCAGGAATCAACGATAGTTATTAGTTTGTCAAGAACAAATCGCCGCATGCGATTTGTTGTTCGGCAACAAATATATGTACATTTTTTCAATTCTGTACGGGAAACGCGAGGCCGGAACAAAAAATACTTTGTACAAAGACCTCAAGAGAGAAGGCGGCGGCTCCCGCGACGAGAGCAGCTGCCGCGAAGCGCCGCGCACAACAAAAAAGAGAACTGCCGGCGTTCAGCAGTTCCCTCCGCAAAACTTGAAATTTCAGGACTCCTGCGGCATGCCTACGTAGTAGGCTCTGCCCTGATCGGTAACCGCATACCGGGTTCTGATCCGTCCTTCTCTGTCGAAATATTGATCTACTCCCGTCAGGATGCCGGTCTTCTGCAGCGTCTGCATGATGTCCTCGATGTTCCTCGCGTTACACTGTTTTTCCTGATACTCATTCTTCAGGCCTCTGCAGACATCGATGGATGTCAGCGGTCTGCCCAGGCTGACGGCATACTCTACAATCCGGAATTTAAATGGTAACTGCTGCATGACTACCCTCCTGTTCCAATTCCATGAAACAACGAATATATTCTGCTTCACACTGTTAGTACACCTCTCCCTATCTATAATATACACCAAATTCTGTTTTTGTACACATGAATTAAAAAATTTATACAATATTTTAACCTGTCTTTTACACATTGTATTTCTGCGCGGTCTGCGCTGCGCCGGGGAGCGCAGGGGGAAGGCACAAAGAGAGCCTGAATCCGATGCTTTGCGGCCTCTCTCTTTCTTCAGAAGCAAAACTTAACCAAATGAAAAATCCCCGGCGTATTGAACGTCGGGGATTTTTCATTTAGTTAGTATTATTTGGGAGAAACCTCATCCATCTTGTAGATGAAGGTTACTGATTTGTAAGTTTTTGTATTGCCGAAGCTGTTGTAATTCTGCGCAGCATTCTGGATGGCCTTGGCGTTGTCCACCACGTCCAGCAGATTGCTGGCGTTCAGCTTGTCAATCTCGCTCTTCGCTTTGTTCATAGCACTGTCAACGCTCTTGTCCAGAGTCTTCGCACCTTTTGCCAGCGCTGCCGCACCGGAAGCCAGTTCAGCCTCCTTGCTGCTGAAGATCACAGTGCCATTGTACAGCTGCATGGAGCCGGACGCCAGCTTATTCACACCGCTGACCAATTCCTTGCTTCCACCCTGCAGAGCGGTGATTCCGCTGTAAACCTCGGAGGACCCGTCAGCCAATTCCTTGGACGCACCGATCAAATTGTCTTCGCCTTCCCCCTTGCCGTCTTTTCCGGCAAGACCGACATTGACCTCCTCAGTGCCTTCCTGCAACTGTTTGGTTGCAGATTTCAACGCAGTGATTTTTCCGGAATAGCCTTCAATCGTCTTGTTCGTCTTATCCACAACACCTTGTGCGCCGCTGACGGCTGCTGCTCTGGCCACCTGCTGCACAGCAGTTTCCACATTGCCTGAAATGCTGCTCGTGACTGTGTCAGCGCTTATCTGTGACGCCGCGCCGTCCAGCGTCGTTGAAACAACACGGCTGAAAATCGCTTTCGCGTCAGCCTCCTTGACTCCCGCAGCTTCAAGTGCTTCAACAGCCTTCTGAACGTTCTCATCCGCAAGCACCTTGGACGCTGTCGCGGACTTCGTAGAATCCGAACTGATCGTGGACTTCAGTTCACCTGCGACTCCTGCACCGATTCCGGTGGACAGCTGCGTTGCCGCGTCTTTAACCTCACGCGAGGATGCTGCCACAGTCTGAATCTCTTTTTTCTGCTCATCAGTCAGCGAAACCTTCGACAGGTTCAGAGCCTGTACCTCAGAATTCAAAGCCTTCGCTCCGACGGCCAACTTCTGTGTGCCGCTGCCGTCGCTGAGATCTGCCTTTGTCGGCGCAGTGCCGTACATCTTCTGCAGTCCTGCGAGCAGAGCCGCGTTGCCGTCCGAGACCTGCTTAGAACCGGCAGCCAACTTGCTGACACCTCCCGCCAGTGCCGGCGTTTTGGACTTAAGCAGATTTGTTCCGCTCGCCACGTCCTTCGCACCGTTTTTAATAGTCTTGCTGGCTGCGGAAAGCTTTCCGGCTCCTGAAGCGACCTTATCCGCTCCGTTCGAGAGCTGACTCGTTCCATTTGCCAGCTTCTTCGCAGCACTCTTCACCTCATCCATTTTATCTTTAAGGTCTGAGGCATTGTTGACATCGGACATATCGATATCCTGGAACATTTCATCGGTAACTACAGAATAAGCATTCTCCACGTTATACTTTGTGGTATCGCACTCGATCGTGACGCTCTCCGGAATATCGATGTCCTTCGCGCCGGAATCCAGTTCTGACAGATTCAGGCTCAGGCTCTCGCTCAGTCCCGGTAGGGCGTATCCGACCACTGTGTTTCTGGTTCCATCATCGATCACCTTGCCGTTATCGACGGACACGTTGGAGAAATCATCGTTGTCGAAGATGAAGGCTGTCATGACCGCGAACGGTACATAGACGTTGTTCCTTTTGATATTATTTGTATATGTGATGTGAATTTTCACATGACCGCTTTCCCCGCAAGGTCGGCAGGGGAGATGGCTTTTCCGTCCAGCGTGTAGGACACCTTCATGGTGACCGGCAGCTGCGCGTCGTCATAGCCTTTGTACTTCAGGTTGCCCTCGTCGCTGACCACACGTTTATATTCGTTTCCGTTGGCCTTCTGCATGATGTAAACCGTCTCTTTTCCGTCGTTTCCGCCGGAGCTGTCCGTCGTCGAGACCTTGTTTGAACTGCTCTTGCCGCTCTTCTCCGAGGTCGCTCCAAAGGAGAAACTGTTCAGGCTGAAGAAGCAGACGACTGCGACGATCAGCGTTACCGCCAGTGCAGCGGTGAGCCTTCCTCTCTCTGTGATTCCTTTCCCTTTCATTTTACTTACTCCTCCAATAATACTTACTTTTTATAACCTTTGAATTCCTCCGCGGCAGCGGTTACAAAAGAAACCCGCCGGGTTCCGCGAGGGAATCTCTCCGTACTTGTTCTTTGTGGATCAGGCCTCCTGAACGACCTGCTTTTTCTCTTTTTTGTAAATATCTCTCAGCCCGCCGGTCGTCTTGCAGATGAGTTTATCAAAGGCCATGAGCATGGACGGCAGGATGAAGATTACGGTCAGCATACTGATAATCGCTCCCCGTGCCATCAGTCCGCAGAGGACGCTGATGACGCCGATATCGGAATACAGCGATACACCGAAGGTTGCGGTGAAGAAACCCACCGCACTGGTGATTACGGACGGCATCGACGTTGAGGAGGCGATCATAACCGCTTCCCGCTTGGCCTTGCCGGCCATCCGCTCCGTCTTGTACCGGGTGGATGTCAGAATCGCATAATCGACCGTTGAACCGAGCTGAATCGTGCTGATGCAAACCGGAACGATGAACGCCAGCTCCAGGCCGGTGAATCCGGAAATTCCCAGGTTCACGTAAATCGCGAACTCGATGACTGCTACCAGAATGAACGGCAGGGTCACGGACCGCAGTACAATAAGGATGATCAGGAACACCGCAGCGATGGATATGATGTTCACCACCCGGAAATCCTTGGCAGTCAGGTTGATCAGATCCATGGTCGCCGGGCCTTCGCCAATGACCTTGGCGGTGGGATCGTATTTGGCAACCACCTTCTTCAGTGTCTTGATCTGCGTATTGCACGCATCAGTCGAGACTTTATAATTGGAGTTGACCATGATCAGCTGATGCCCCTTGGCAATCATCGCGTCGGTAATCTCGTTGGGCAGTATTTCCTTAGGAATGGCAGTTCCTGTGAAAGCGTCCAGTCCCAATACGTTTTCAACACCCTTGACATTCTCCATATCCTTGCTCATCGCATAGCCCTTCTTGGATGAGAGATTTGCATCCGCGATAACCATGTGCGTCGTGCCGATGTGGAAATCCTCCTCCAGCTTGTCGTTCGCCTTCAAGAATGGAGCCTGTTCTTCCGAAAGACCCTGGCTTCCGTTCAGGATCTTGGCAAAATCATAGACTGTATTGTCATGATTGTAACCGTAAATCGCCGGGAACAGCAATACACAGAAAATCAGGATATATACGCCGTAACGGGCGGTGAGCCCGTGGGCCAGTTTCTCTGTGTTCGGGATCAGCCCGCGGTGTCTCGTCTTTTTCAGAAGCTTGTTGAAGAGCATCATCAGAGACGGGAGAACCGTAACGCTGGCCAAAACGCCGAAAACAACGCCCTTCGCCATTACGATTCCCAGATCACGGCCCATCGTATATGTCATGAAACACAGTGCCAGGAAACCGGCGATGGTGGTGATGGAACTTCCGGCCACCGAAACCAGTGTATCGTCGATGGCGTTGGCCATAGCCTTCAGATCCTCTTCTCCTTTGTCCAGTCGTTCTTCATAACTGTGCCAGAGGAAGATGGAATAATCCATTGTAACGCCCAGCTGCAGCACCGCCGCGATAGCCTTTGTTACATAGGATATCTCCCCCATGAAAATGTTCGACCCGAGGTTGTACATGATTGCCATGCCGATGCTTGCCAGAAACAGGAACGGCGCGAGGTAGGAATCCAACAGAAGCATCATCGCGATCAGCGAAAGGATTACCGCGATAAACACATATTTGGCTTCCTCCTGCTCACACAGAGCCTTCAGATCCTGCACGCAGGCACTCATACCGGACACATAGCACTGCTTGGTACTGACCTTCCGGATCTCCTTGATGGCGTTCAGCGAGCCTTCATCCGAGGTGGAGCGGTTAAAGAACACTACGATCATCGAGGCGTTCTCGTTGTCAAAGTCCTCTCTTATCTTCTCCGGGTACATGCTGCGGGGTACCGACGGATCGATGACGTCCTGCAGATTGACCACTGAATCCACGTGCTTGATTGTCTTATACTTTTTCGCCATACGGCTCACATCGCTCTTGCTCATGTTTTCCGTAACGACGATGGTGAAGCCTCCTTTATGAAAGTCCTTCAACAGAAGATCCTGTCCCTTCATGGTTTCCATGGTATCCGGCAGGTATGTCAGCATATCGTAATTGATATGCGTGTTGAGATACCCGAACACCGATGGAATCAGGAGCAACAGGCTCACCACCAGGATCACCATCCTGTACTTTACTACTTTCTTGCCAAATCCACGTCCGAATTTCATTCTGTCCTCCAAATAATACTGCAAGGTCTTCTCCCTGATTTCAAAAAACACATTACCACATTATTGACCGTTAGTCAATAATTGTCCGTATTCTTTTTTTATACAATATCACGAATCTGTCGTAACGCTGTGTTCCCAGCGCATATAGGCATTACTTAAGTTTACCGTGATTAACTTGACCAAAAGTCAATTCAATGCTACTATTGTATTAAGTAAAGGTAGCGGATTACGAAAAATTCGCTGCATCGGGACGAACGACCACATCGTATCCCGATGGAAAGACCGACAGACTGCGTCAGACAGTATACAGTCGGCGGATTCCGTCAAAACCCGCATGGCCGCGGCAAACGGCCGCCTCGTTCGCATAAGGAGAGAAAAGAGAAGAAAGATGGGTAGAGTTGAAGAAAAAAAACAACAGAAAAAAAAAGCGCTGATGAACAGCGCCTATGATCTGTTTACCACAGTAGGCTTTCATAAGACCACCATCATGGCCATTGCTCTCCGCGCCGGAGTTGCCAAAGGAACCTTCTATCTGTGGTTCAAGGATAAGGAGGACATACGCAACGCTCTGATCATTGCGAAATCCTCAGAGCTTCTGACAGACGCGCTTGCGGAGCTGGAGCATGCACCTCGGGAGATGTCCCCCCTTGACAAATTGATTTACATCGTGGATTATGTGATCACATGTCTGTCCCGGGACATCGCTCTGCTGCGTTTCATCGCCAAGAACCTGTCCTGGGGACTCTTCACCCGTTCGAACCTTTATCAGCCGGCGGACGAAAACAGCGCGCCGCTGAGTTTTCGGGACTTCATCCGGCAGTTATTGGAGGAAGATAATGTGCAGCCCACCAAAGAGATGGAGCTCGCCATTTTCACCACCATAGAGCTGGTTGGCTCCACCTGCTACAGCGTCATCCTTAACGGTGAGCCCGTAACGCTCAGTGAATACAAGCCCTACCTTTTCCGTTGCATCCGCAGGCTTTTCGATCCGGAGTAGCGCCGGCTGCAAAGCCCGAACCGACCATCGTCGGCCGTGCACGATACGAACACAAGGCGACCGTCGCCGGTGTGTGCTGTGCGAGTACGGATACGGAAACCGCCGGGCCTCCGATTCATCGACCTACAGCTTTGCGGCAAAATCGAGAATCCTCTTCATCCGGTTGTTCACGCCGGATTTTTTCAACGGCGGGCTCATCATTTCCCCCAGTTGGGTCAGACTCGCCTCCGGATTATACTGCCGCAGAAGCGCCAGTTCCCGCAGTTTGGGCGGCAGCGCATCCAAGCCGCCGGTTTTTTCAATTCGCCGGATCGCTTCCATCTGTCGCTGAGAGGCGTCCAGCGTCCGGTCTGTATTGGCCGTGTCGCAGTTCGTCATCCGCACCGCCTGATTCACCAGTTCTTTTTTTATCTTCACATCCTCATATTCCAGAACTTTGGAATGAGCGCCCATAATCGCAAGCGTATCACTGATGTACTGCGAGTTTTTCATGTAGACCACATACCGATCCTTTCTCTGCGTGATTTTAGCGGACAGATCGTCAAAAGTATTAATCAGCCGCCGCAGATCCCTGGCGAGATTTTCACTGCCGCAGACAAACTCCAGATGATAGCCTTTCTCCGGAGAATTCACGCTTCCGGTTCCCAGAAAGATCCCCCTCAGATACGCCTTCCGGCAGCATCGGGTCTTCACAATTCCGTCGTAGATTCCGTCACTGATATAGTTATTCCCTTCACGGACCAGCAGGATTCCGGTCTCGCGGAGGATCGATTCGCTGCGCATCTCAGGATCAATCGTCAGAATATAGGTGTGTCCCTTTTTCAGTGCCGAAGCTTCTCCGATCAGCAGTTCCGCTTCAATGCGGAAATATTCCTGAAGCATTTTTTTGTAGTGCCGGGCTACCGCCGGACTGTCGGTGGTGACAACGATCTGAAATTTTCCGCCGCCCACCAGCCGGATACTGCCGGACACGCGGAGAAATCCCGCGATTTCTGCCAGCTGGCAGCACTTGCGCTCCGGTTCTATACGCGCCAGCTCATTCTTTGTCTCCGATGAAAACGACATTTCCTGCTCTCCTGAAAAAAAATCGGGCAGCCGAACCGGCTGCCCTCGTATCTGCTATGATTATTTCAGCGGCGGCAGGCTCAGGATCTCCCTTGCCTCTGCCGGCGTCGCGATGGGTCTTCCCAGAAGTTTCGCGATCTCCACAGCCTTGGCGACCATCTCGCCGTTGCTCTTGGCCAGAACGCCCTTCTCCAGGTACAGATTGTCCTCGAAGCCGACTCTGACGTGTCCGCCCATGGCGATGGTTCCCGCCGCGATGTCCCACGCGGTCTTGCCGATTCCGGTCGCAGTCCAGGTGGATCCTGCCGGAATGGCATTCTTCATGATCACCAGATCCTCGATGGTCGCATTCATCTGCACGCCCAGCACGAAGTCCCAGTGCAGCGGGTGAACCAGAAGCCCCTTGCGGTCCGCAACCTTCATCGCCAGGTCGATCATACCCTTGTCGAATACTTCCAGCTCCGGCTTGATCCCTCTCTCCTTCAGGATCTTCGCGAAGTTTTCAATCGTAGTATTGGTGTTGACAAAGATGTCGTCTCCGCCGAAGTTGCAGGTGCCGCAGTCCAGCGTCGCCATCTCGGGCGTCGGCGTGATCTCTGTGGATTCCAGTCTCTCCAGATCGGTCATACCTACCGCTCCGCCGGTGGACGGCTGAATGATGGCGTCCGGGCATTCCTTGCGGATCGCGTCTACACAGACCTGAAAACGTTCCTTGCTCTGCGTCGGAGTTCCGTCATCCTCTCTGACGTGAAGATGAATCAGCGCAGCGCCGGCATCATAAGCCGACTTGGCTTCTCTGACAACTTCCTCCACTGTATAAGGTACGTTCGGATTCTGTTCCTTCGTAACTTCCGCGCCGCAGATGCAGGCACTGATGATTAACTTTTCCATAACTGATTACTCCTTTAACAATAAAATATGATTTGGTTGATTGGTTCTACACACATATTCTATCACTAAAGCTCCCGGTGTTCAAGTGTAACACGATAACCTTCCTCACGGAAGATTCTCGCCATCTCGTTGGCGAGGGTCACCGAGCGATGCTGCCCTCCGGTGCACCCGAAGGCGATATTCAGATGATTCTTTCCCTCCTTTACATAACAGGGAATGATGGTATCGATCATCACGGTGAGCTGTTCAATAAACTTCCGGGCAATCTCGTGCCGCAGCACATACCGCTGGACTTTTTTGTTATTGCCGGTGAGATGTTTCAGGCTCTCCACATAATAGGGATTCGGGATGAACCGCACGTCGAACACCATGTCGGTCTCCTGGGGAATTCCGTACTTGAAGCCGAAGGAGATCACATTGATCGCGAAGGTGCTGCTGATGTCGCCGTCCGGATTGTAGAGTTTGCTCATTTCCAGATTGAACTGCGCAACCTTCAGGTTGGTGGTGTCCAGAACATGATTGGCCCTGGCCCGCAGATCCGCCAGCATGCTCCGTTCCTTCTCGATCACTTCCTTGCTTGTCCTTCCCGTGGACAAAGGATGATTCCTCCGTGTTTCGTTGTACCTGCGGATCAGCGTGGAGTCCGAGGCCTCGATGAACAGAATGCTGAACTCGATGTCCTCCCGCATCCTGAGATAGTCGATAGTATCATTCAGCCCACTAAAGAACTCGTCGCTGCGGATATCCACAACAAAGGCCGCCTTCGTCATCCGGATCGTCCGGAACATGGCGAGATCCAGAAAGCTTTTGATCAGCGCCGGGGGCATATTGTCGATACAGTAGTAGCCGTGATCTTCAAACCAATCTGCGGCGTGAGTCTTCCCCGCGCCGGAAAGCCCGGATATAATGACTACTTTCATTTTTTCTTCTTTACTCATGAGCTATCTCTCCTCTATGTTCACGATCCGTTCCAGCGGAAGTCCTGCCTCGAAGGCTCTCGCAAGCCCGCCCTCGAAACTTCCGACCCGGTCCGGCGTATGGGCATCACTGCTGATGACGAATTTCACGTTCTCTTTCATCGCGATCCGGATTTCCTCCACTGTCAGATGGCTGTGCCAGGTACTGATCTCCATCCAGGTGTCCGTCTTCGCACAGGCCCGCGCCAGCGCGGCCATGTCTACCCTGCCTTTGTCTCCCGGATGGGTCAGCATCCTCAGATTGTTATTGCGGATCGCCGCGATGTTCATGGCGGTATTGGCCCGCGTAAGCGCCCGTCGCGTTCCCGGAAGCCGGATTCCGCGGCTGTCCAGCCAGTTCCCCAGCATATGCGCATGAAGTGTGCCGAAATGATATCCCGCGAGAACAAAGTCATACCGGCCGAATTCCTCCGGCTGCACATCCAGGCAGTTTCCTTGGTTCTGAATCACATTCGCCTCGACACTGAGGAATATGCGGATCTGCGGATATTTCTCCTGCAGACGCCGGATCTCCTCCCGCATCTCCGGAAGCCTGTTCCGGTCCTCGCCGTAGAACAGATGCCCGGGTCCGTGATCGGAAATCGCAACAGCGTCCAGCCCCTTCTCCACCGCCGCCCGGACATTTTCCTCCATGGTGCCCTTCCCGTGCGGCCGGAAAGTTCCCGGCGAGTACACAGTATGGGTATGAATATCAAAAGTCATTCTGTATCTGCTGAAATCAGTCTCCAATGATGCGAACCTCCGGTTCCAGTACGACGCCGAACTTATCCCTCACTGTGTTCTGCACCAGGTGCATCAGGCGGATGATGTCATCAGCCGTGGCATTTCCTTTGTTGATGATGAATCCGCTGTGCTGCTCGGAAACCTGCGCTCCTCCCACTGACAGTCCCTTGAGCCCTGCGTCCTGAATCAGTTTTCCGGCGAAGCAGCCCTCCGGACGTTTGAAAAAACTTCCGGCACTTGGATACTGCACCGGCTGCTTCGCATTCCGCCTTCGGGTAAGCTCGTTCATCTCTGCAGCGATAGCATCATGATCACCCGGCTTCAGTTTAAGAGTCACCGAAAGGATGATATCTCCGGAGGTCTGGAAAATACTGTGGCGGTAGGACAACTCCATCTCCGCCGCGGCAACGGTTTCGACCTGTCCCGTCCCGATGCGGAGAATCTGCGCCTCCGTCACTACATCCTTCATCTCTCCGCCGTAGGCGCCGGCGTCCATGAACAGAGCTCCGCCGATACTTCCCGGAATTCCGCTTGCGAACTCGAATCCGGTCAGATTTGCCGCAAGAGCCGCCTTCGCTGCTGCAGCAACCGATACATCCGCACCGCAAACCACGGAGACTCCGTGAACGGCGACGGCGCGGAAGTCTCTGCCGAGGCGGATCACGGTTCCTTTGTAGCCCCTGTCCGTGAACAGCGTGTTCGACCCCTTCCCGAGCATTATACAGGGTTTACCCTCCCTTTTCAGAGACAGAACCGTCTCCGCAAGTTCCTCAGCGGTATCACAGACCACCATTTCCGCAGCTCTTCCCCCGGCCCGGAATGTCGTATATTCTCTCATGTCAACGTCATAAAGTTTTCTCATAAAATATCCCTTCGATCGATGTCATATTTATTAAATTCCTGATAATCCTTTGTTTCCTCAGCAAGTCCCTTACGTCTCAGCCGCTTTTCTGTGTAGAGTTTGAAGTAGTGATATATGATGGCGAACACCGGAACGCCCAGAATCATTCCCAGGAACCCGAACAGTCCGCCACCCAGAATGATGGCGAACATGACCCAGAAGCTGGACAGACCCGTGGTTCCTCCCAGAATTTTCGGTCCCAGAATATTTCCGTCGAACTGCTGCAGCGCGAAGATCATAATCAGAAATTCTCCGGCCTTGATCGGATCAATAACGCAGATGATGATAGCCGACGGCACCGCACCAATAAATGGCCCGAAGAACGGAATGATGTTCGTCACTCCCACGATGGTGGAGCACAGCGCAACATAAGGAAGTCCAAGGATCTTCATCAGCACGAAGCAGATCAGTCCGATAATCAGCGAGTCGATAATCTTTCCGTTGATAAAGCCTCCGAATGTTCTGTTTGTAAAATTGCCGAATTCAAAAATCTCTTCCGCTTTATCCCGCCGGAACAGTGCGTAGATGATTTTGCAGATCTCCGCTTTGAATTTCTCTTTGCTGTTCAGAAAGTACACTGCAACGATGATTCCAATCAGAATGTTCAGGAAGGTCTTAATCGTCATGTACAATCCCTGAGAAATCATTTCCACATATCCGCCTACATTCGGCATAACCCTCTTCTGAATGAATTTCATCAGATATTCAGAAGCATGATTCACCGTATTGGTAAAGGAATCTGACAATGCTTCATACCTGCTCCCCGCCAGCATCTTCGTCACCCATTGGCTGAAGTCCTGAATCCGGTCGGGCATCACCGTCACCAGTGCCACGATACTCTTCACAATCTGAGGGACCAGAAGCGCCGCCACAGCTGCGAACACGGCAATCAGAACGGCCAGCGCCGCGGTGGTTCCCATGACCTTCGCGAAGATGAACGCCCGTCTTTTATTCTTGCACCGGTTCTCCAATCTGTGATATGTTCGTCTGGTGACCAGATTGAATACCGGGCACAAAAGATACGCCATGATGAGGCCGTAAATAAACGGCTTCAGAATATTGACCAGCGTGCCGATGGCCGATGAAATGTGAGACATGTTCTGCAGTATAAAGTAAAACAGAATGATCGCCACCGCCGTCAGGAACAGCGTCGCCCCAAGCTTCAGATACTTTTCGTCGAAGCGCTCTTTCAATTTGCTACCTCTCTTCAAAAATATTATGGTATTCACGGTTATTCTACCACAAAAAAATACTCTTTACCACAGCGGTTCCGGCCCCGCTGTGACTTTTTACATGCCCAGCTATGACTTTTTGCTTTTTTGTGATACAATGAGAAACCGGAAAAGGAGCAGACTATGAATTTTTTTGTAATAAGCGATACACACGGGCATCTGGAAAAGGTCTACGATATGTTCAACCGTCTTTCTGAAATGACTATCGACGGGAAACCTGTCGATATGATCCTTCACTGCGGGGATCACCTGCGGGACGGGGAAATCATCGGAGAGCGGCTTGCCGTACCGGCGGTTTCCGTCGCCGGAAACTGCGACGGCTGCCGAAAGCGAGATTTCCGGGTCGTTCCGTCTCCCGACGGAAATATTCTGATTACGCACGGACATATGGAAGGTGTCGACTACGATCTGTCCACGCTTCGCTATCTGGCGCAGGAAAACGGATGCAGAGCCGCGTGCTTCGGACATACCCACGTTCCGGTATTCGAGGACATCGGCGGCGTTCTGATGATCAATCCGGGGAGCCTGACCTTCCCCCGGGACGGGACCACCGGCTCCTGCGCCCTGCTGAACGCCACAGAAAACGGGTTCGACGGCGGCATTTATTACTATGAACATCTTTTCGGCGGGAAGGACCGAAAAAAATCCCGGGGAGGATTCCTCCGGGGGATGATTAATTACAGCGACAGATTCTGATCTGCCGCTTTTTCTTTCCCGCAGATCCTGGCTGCCATCTCTGCCGCGCGCTTCTGGATGCGCAGTCTCTCCAGGATGCTGCCGGGATCGTTGGCAGTCTCCACCAGTGCGAAGTTGCCGGGCAGAATAAAGTTTTTGTTGAAGCACATGGCGCCGATAATCTGTTCCGCCACGATGTCGCCGCCGCTGTATCCGGAAACGACAAGCGCATATACCTTTTTCCCGGAGAAGTCGTTGGTGCGGAACAGTGCCGTCAGGCGGTTGATAAAGGCGGTGATATTGGCACTGACCGCATCGTTGTAGTTGGGGCAGATCATGACCAGAGTGTCGCAGCGCAGAATGGCCGGATACACCTGTTCCACCATTACGCCGCCGTACAGGCAGTCCCCTTGCTCGCCGAAGTGGACACAGGTTTCGTAGCTGCATCCGCTGCAGTCCACCACAGTTCCGTTGCGCAGAGAAATTTCCGTGATATCGCAGCGGCCTCCGATACCCTGCCGGATCATTTCCCACAGAAGCAGGGAATTGGATGTGGTGCTGTTGCTGGCGTGTACCGCCAGAACCTTCGGCCTCGGTGAGAACGGCATCCGGAAGGACAAAATCTTACGCACCAGATTTTCCACGCTGCGGGCGTAGGCTTCGTAATGCCCCACCCGGCTGATTTTACTCATCACGTTGAAATTGTACAGGTCTCCGGTAGCTTCCACCAGCGCTTTGCCGGGAAACGCAGCGCCCGCTCTGTTCGCAGAGAATACCATCTGCCGTGCCAGATTCTTGGTGTACAGTTCTCCCTTTCCATCGATCAGGATACCCGCTGTCGTCCCCCGTAGGCTGTCCCGGTTCTCATTCAGCCAGCCGATCAGCCGCTGAGCATCCAGACATACGCCGCAATGCGGAAGACATACGGCAATGAGCAGAGGGCCTCCATTCCAGCGCTTATCCTCAATCGCACCGGTAAATGCTGCACATCCGCAAAACTCCTCCGCGGGGATTTCCCGCAGGGCGCGGTTCAGCACATAATCGATGCGCCGCGTGTTTCCGCCTTCCTCCCATCCGATCTTCAGAACCGTCAACATCTCTTCGCCTCGTTTCCTTCTTATTCCAGTTCCCGCAGGTGCATATATGCGCCTCGGATCCGTTCATACAGAGCATCCTCCACCATGAGATCTTCAAACTCATTTCCGCGGTCGGTCAGCCGGTTGCGAATTCCGAGGAACGCGCCGTCCCCGTCTTTGTTCCCGAACCAAAGAGAGCTGTAATGCCATTGCCCCCGCAGCGTCAGCAGAATTGAGATCGCTGCCGAGGAGAGAGCCGGCGCGATGTACGGCTTATATCCCAGCCGCCGTACAATCTGATTTGCGTTCACCGTCAGATCGGTCAGCTCCCGGGAGAGCCCGTCGTCATAGTGCTCGATGCTGTTCGCAATGACCAGGTCCCGTCCGTGGGGGCCGAATGCCCGTCCTTCCGTCAGATAAGCGGAGAAACGATCGTCCCGCTCTGCGTAATAGGACGCCCGGGCGTTCATCACGCCGAGCCCATAGCCGCGGAACTGCCGGGCATCCAGTCCCGAGCTCCGCACGAAGACCTTCGCGAGGGGATCCACAGGATCCGACACCACCGCAACAAGCCCTGAAAACTCCGCTTCTGCGGCCAGCGCTCCATACTGCCGGACCAGAGTGCGGTTCGTCTCAAGCTGTGCCATCCGCACATCCCCTTTCGCTCCGATCGCAGGAACGCCCCGGCTGGCACAGAAGACCAGAACATCACAGTCACAGACCTGCTCCTGCGGAATGACTCTGACCGGCGGGAGCATGGGATATGCGGCATCCTCTGATTCATCATGCTCCTCAGATTTCCGGATTATTTCCGCGGTCTCCTTCGCGGTGCGGGCTTCCTCCGGTCCCGGATACCGGATCTGATTCATTTCCATCTCCAGACGGGACAGATTGGCTTCATTCAGATCACAGATTCCAATGCTCTCCAGCACATCTCCGCCCAGCAGACGAAGCCCGATGAGCATGGTGGTCCCCACGTCACCGAGCGCGATGATATTCAGCCGCAGCTTTTTCTTTCCGTTCCGGGGATCAAGACCGGTGACCGCGCCGGCGTCCAGTCCCTGCTCCCTCAGAATCTCACTTATTTTTTTCATGCCTTTTTCTTCCCCCATTTCAGCCGGATCAGCCGGGCGATCGCATTATCGATAAAGGCGGTCGGCGCCAGATTTTCATCCAGCTCAATTCCGGTTCCCATCTCCGGAATCCGCGGATAGGTGATTACCTCTCCGATCCTCTTCAGTGTCAGCTTTCGTTCATAGATGGACTGATATTCCTTTTCAATGACCTGCCAGATATTCCGGGCGTTTTCCAGGCACGTCATGGAATACCTGAATATCTCCCCGACATTTCCGTCCGCGATGAACACCGGCGTGGTATAGGGCATGATCAGATTGATTGAACCGCTCCTGAGCCCGTCCTTGTCGTTCGCCGGCGTCAGACTGTCCCCGCCGATAAAGGGATAGCAGTCCCGCTCATTCAGCCAGATCTTCAGCGTTGGCAGGAAATATGCGCTCTCCACCTCACGCCCCCGAACTTCCATAGCATCTCTGGCGTTTCCGGTCATGACTCCCACAACGATCTTTCGTACATCAACCTCGTTCTTCTTCAGAATCGGATCGATGATGTTCATCCGGTATCCTTTGTGCAAAAGATCGTCGATGAGAATCACCGGGCGATCGAAAGATCGGATGGCTCTCGCCTGGGAATCCAGCGGCGAGTAATAGCGAGACTCCCGGATCGTGAAGCCGTCCAGATCCGAATTGAAATACTTCTCCGTGTGGAGCACCTTGGTCACAGTGTTCGGCACCAGTACGTCAGCCAGCGCCTTTCCGAAGGGTACCGTCATATACGGTCCTCTCAACCCGCTCTTATCGTGCACCGGCGGAACTCCGTTAATCTCAGCCACCCTCCGGATGATTTTATTGTGCACCGCGCTGGTGTTAAAGGAGAGCACCAGCTGCCCCGGATGAATCTCCGTCATCACCTTCAGAAGATTTCCGTGAGCTTCGTCAATCGCCCGGAGCACGGCAGACCGCTTATTCAGCGGGTTTTTAATCATTGTCTCCACATCCCGGAAAATCACGATGGGGGAGCGCATGTCCACCGCATAGACGGGCTTTCCGCCGCGTCCCTCCGCGATGTTCACGAACCCCTGCTTCTTCAGCGCGTCGATGATTCTCGGATTCATCCCTGCGGCGTCCACAGGATGATATACCGCATAGGCAAAATCCCGGGAGATCAGCTCTGTCAGAATTTCCGTCAGCACGATCTGGCTGATGTTGGAGATGCTCCGACTCTTCTTGGTGTACAAAAAACCGATCGCTGCGATGCCGCCTGCTGCGGCCTCCCGGATATGCGAGGCAATCTTCAGGTCGCCGAATTCCCTCAGCAGCTGATTGGTTTCCAGCCGGTGAGCCGCCGCATACGCGACACACCGCCTGCTGCGGCCTGCAGATTCGATATAAAGTCCCCGTGTCTTTTCCCGTTCCAGATATTCCGCGATTTTTCCGAAGTCATAGCCCATTCCCTCCAGATCTCTGCGAATCGGCTCAAGCGTCTCCGGAGACTGGCTGCTATAGGAGCTGATGCTGATTTCTCTGGCCTGCAGCACGTGCTTGTACGCAGGCTCCCTCAGATACAGGCTTTTCTCATAGATATAGTTCTGCGCCACCGGGTCGATGAGATTGGAAATATCCCGGTTAAGGTCAATATTCTCACGAATCCTGGTGGAACTGATGTCCTCGTAATATTTTTTCAGAGTCAGCGTAATCACTTTTCCGGTAATCGGATATATCCTGGCGTCCTGCGGACAGCGTTCCTGTTCCTTGGATTCTCTGGCAAAGACAATATGGTTCATCCCGTGGATGGAATCCTCTGCCGGCGCCTTCCGATAGCAGGAGGCGTGACGGACCACGTCGGATCCGACTGCGATATAGAGTTCCCGTCCCTCGAAGGCCTGCTTCAGTCTCCGCACATCGTCATTGTTCGCGATGTTCACGGAAAAATCATCCGGAAACGGATAAATCCCCTCTTCATCCGCCACCGACATATTCATGATCTTGCGGCGCTGGAGCCGTGGCTGCGTGTTCTTGGACCAGGAAAACTCATCCAGCGCCAGATACACGTCGAACCCCATATTCCGGATAGTTCGGGCCACTGCCTTATGCCCCAGACTGAACGGGTCGAAGGTGCCCGGGTAAAACGCAACCTTCCGCCGGGCCGGAAAACAGAATTCCCCCTTCTGCGCCCGGTGCTCGCAAATGTACCGATAGAGACTGTTCAGCACAGCTGCGTTGTTATAGAATTCCAGAGCATCCTCGGTTTTCTCATGGAGCAGCGCCAGGAGTTTTTTGTGACAGTGCAGAAAGAGTTCATCCTTCTCATCGAGGGACATCTCCGTGCTCCCGAAAAGATATTTCCCCATGACCCAGAAGGCCTCCCGGCTCGCCAGCTTATCGTAGTTGGCGTACCCTCTTATCAGCATGTACAGCAGGCGGATTCGCCTGCTGTTCCAACACTTCTCCGGTTCACGGAAGCGGTCTCTGTATTCACTGTAGTTCTCCAGAATCACGCCAATGGTGTTGATGGTCGCGGAGATCAGCTTGTCGTTCCCTGTTCCGACGACGCGTTCCAGTGTGTTGATAAACTCATCCAGCTCCTGAGGAGGCAGACGGAGCACCACATTCCCCAGATAGTCCGGTATGTACTTGGAGAACTGGTAGTCGCCGATTTCCAATCCGTTGAACAGTTCCACCGAAAGTTCGTTCCGCTGCTCCGGACTCATCCGATCCACAATTGTGAGCAGCCCGCGTCCTGCGGTTCTCCTCACCGTCACCGTCTCGCTGACCTTGATCAGATTGGAGAGATGCGTCGCCACATGGAGAATTTCGCCTTTGTTCTCCGGCCGTATCACGTAATCGATCATCATCTCGATGTTGGCAACCTTGACGACCCAGGGCGTTCCGGCCTTCAGGTCATCCAGGAACATATTGCTCATGCGCTCTGTGAAGGACTGCTCCTCGGTGATCCCTACAACTTTTTTCAGATGCTCCACGTGCTCCCGACCCACGCCACGACCGTGCAACGCACTGTCTGCATGAACCGCGGCAACAGCCAGCTTCTCCGTTCCGCTCTCGCCGGCACTGCGGATAAACTCATCCAGAATTGTGATTTCCTGCCGGGAGCATTCCTCCTCCCTCAGTTCCATAATGGTCTTCAGCAGGATCATGATGATTTCCTCATCATAATCCGTTCTCCGGTAATAATTGATCAGGATGTTCATGTAGTTATACAGACAGCTTGGCTTGCAGAAGCGAAGCACCGCGGCTGAGAAACTGTTCAGGCTGTTGCGTATCCATTTCTTATGCTGATCCGTCAGTTTATAGTCAGGCTCGATGATTTTTTGGAGATACTCCGCGAACAAAGTGAGGTTCGTCACGGCCTTGTCCGGAAGGGATTCACCCTCCGGCAGTTCTTTTTTGTATTCCTCGTTGAAGGTCCCGACAATCTGCCCCAGAAGCTCCGCCGCCTGACTTCGGATGTCTCCCTCCTTATGAGCCAGCAGCTCATACAGAAAGCGAATGGTCATCAGTTTCTGACGTTCGGTCATGTAGGTGGAATATTCTCCGAGAATGCTCACATATGTCCGGATGTTCTTCCAGTTCTGCTCGCTGCGGGCCGCCTCAATCAGGTTTCCGAATTCAGCGTCCACATGGAAACGGCTCATCAGACGGATGTTGTGGTCGATGGCCTTGTACCGCAGCTGTTCGATAACCTCTTCTCCCTCCAGCAGCACCATCTCCCGTTTCCGGGGTTTCCCGCAATGGGCAGGGTAGCGGGACGGTATCTCCGGCAGGGCAACGTCCACTCCCCGTTCCTTCATGTAGTCCTCGAAGTCCTCCAGCTTGTCGTACACCCTCTGATACCGCTGTTTCTTTGCCTCATCCACATTATCCAGCTTGTTCAGGATCACATCGAAGGCATCCGCCAGCGTATAGAAGCAGACCCGCTCTCTGCCGTTCCCGTCCCGGCAGCTCTTTACCCGGAAATCAGCATAAATCAGAATCAGGGATTCCGCAGACAGATTCTCCAGTTCCAGATCCCAGGTCGAATGATTGGCCGCGATGTGGCCGATAGTCGGCATTCCGAACCGGTCGTAGCATCGGTCCGTGTAGTAGTAGTGAAGATACGGGATGCGCCGCTCCTCGCTTTTTCGACAGCCGTATTTCCCGATATCGTGCCCCGCCGCCGCTCCGGATACGATTCCCAGATCCACCGGAGCTCCGGCTTCCGCAAGCTGGCGGGCCACATGCATCGCAACATAGTGCACGCCTCCGATGTGCCCCAAAGTATTGAACGGCGTGATGTCTGTGCCGATACGCATGAACTCATAAAAATAGCGGTGCTTCACCAGATGATGAAGCTTGATGTACTCACGCGTATAGCCTCCCTCTTCAATTTCGTCGTCTGTCAGAAACACCATGCTGCGGGTCGGATCAAAGGGAAGATTTTCCTCTTCATAGGCGTACAGTCCCCTCAGAATCTGGAGGAGCAGCACACTCCCTTCCTCATAAACCGCCCGGTGCTCCGGCTCCGGCATCGTCTCGAAAAGCTGGTGGAGAATATCCCTGAAGCACCAGGACAGCCACCCTTCGGGAGGCTCCTCATTCAGCGTGCCGAAATATTCCGCAGCGACCTTCACCACCTCCCGGGAATCGAACCGCGGGTTCTCCAGCAGAAGGTCCGACAGCTCCTGCGCCATCTCCCACAGTCCCGCCGATGCGATTTTCCGTTCCATCTCCCTGCGGGTCTTTCCCGTTTCCTTCAGAAACGCCCGATCCAGCAATGCTTTGTTCAATGCTCTGTAAATCAGAGATTCTCTTCTCATCAATTTCCTCCGGCATCCTACAGCCCGTATTTCAATTTTTTTCGCGCTAAGGTCGTCTGGGGAAGCCCCAGCATATCCGCCGCCTTACGCGTAGTCTTCTCTTTCTTCAGTGCGTATTCGATTAAACGTTTTTCCTGCTGCTCCATGATCTGATGGAAATCCAGTCGATCATTCCGGTCATAAGTCTTGCGGATGCTCCGGACCAGATCGCCGTAGGCGCTTTCATTCAGAAGCGCGTCAACATCCTCGTCGCCGATGACATTTCCTCTGGTGCTTATCACCAGACGATGCACCACGTTCTCCAGTTCCCGCACATTGCCTGGCCAATAGTAATCATACAATCGGTTCAACGCTTCGGGGGAAAGCTCCTTGGCCGTACCATACCGCTTGTTACATTTCTCCACAAAGAATTCCGCCATCACGAGGATGTCCGCCCGCCGTTCCCGCAGCGGCGGAACCTCGATGGTGCAGATATTCAGCCGGTAGTACAGATCCTCCCGGAATTTGCCCTGATCCACCAGCTGGCGCAGCGGCACGTTGTTGGCACAGATCACACGCACATTCACATTGATCTGTTTCGTTCCGCCCACCCGGTAGAACTGGTTTTCCTGGAGTACCCGCAGCAGCTTGGACTGCATGTTCATGGAAAGAGTTCCGATCTCATCCAGGAACAGAATACCCTCGTTAGCCGCCTCGAAGTATCCGGCTTTTCCGCCGGCCTGTGCCCCGGTGAACGCGCCGGACTCGTACCCGAAGAATTCGGATTCCGCCAGATTCTCCTGAATCGTGGCACAGTTAATCCGGACGCAGGGCTTGGCGCACCGCTCGCTGTTCTGATGAATCAGTTCCAGCACCTTCTCTTTTCCGACACCGGTCTCTCCCTGAATAATCACGTTACAGTCGTAATGGGCGATATTCAGAACGTCCTCTACCATATTGCGGGTCACAATGTCCTGATAAATGAAGCCGTCGTCCCGTCCCGCGTTCTCCACGGCTCGGCTCTTCGCCCTGCTCTGCACCTGGTGCCGGCTTCCGGAATAACTCCGGTACATTCCGTCGATTTCCTCCAGCTTGGGCGCCAGCACATACAAAATCTGCCGGGAAAAGTCCAAGAACCCGTCAATAAACTGGTCGAAGGCGTAGCTGATTACCATCTTTCCGAGGGCTTCCGCACAGAGCGCCGCGATGTTGTAATTGCTGTCAAAGGAAGTAAAGTAAATGGCTCCCCGGTTTTTCACCAGTTCTACGGCCATCGTTTCCGTTCCCGCGATATCGTCAGTAACGATCACCATGTCGATCGGGCTGCGTATCTTCAGATCCTGTTTCAGAGTTTCGTAGGTTTTCACCGGCTCGCTGAAGTTCACAAAATGAATGTCTTTAATCAGTGGCGTCAGCACGCGGACGATCTCCTCTCTGGAAATGTTGTCATTATAGTAATCGTCCACGATTCCGATGACCTGATATTCCGGTCCGATGGCCTCCCGCATGGACGCCGCGTACAGCAGCATCGTATGGAGATTGTTCCCCAGAATCGCCACCGTACGGCAGTCCTGCTCCTGTGCCGCAATATAAGAGCCGTAAATACTTCCTGACTCGTCGAAAGCCGCCATCATGGCTTTGTCGCTCAGATTCAAAAGCATACTGGGCCGATATACCGGCGATGTTTCAAAGATGATTCCGTAGCCGGAACAGCGGATCTGCCCGTAGTCGAAGTCGATTTCTGTAATCTCGTCAATATGCAGCGGAAGAGATGTCAGCGAGGTCAGACAGTATATCCGGTCACCCGGCTGAATCGCAACATCTGCATTAAAACTGGGGGAGACTGCCTCCACAGTTCCCATCAGCACGCCGCCGGAACGGGTGAACGGGTTCTGCAGTTTGCCCCTCTTCTCCACAATGTCGAAGATGCGCGCCCGGATCTTGTCCTCTGCATAGCCGCTGCTGCTGCAGATCTGCTGAAAACTGTCCCACTCTATATTGATCAGTTCAAGGCGGATACGCGCCTCTCCCCGCCGGATTTCCCGATCCGTATCCAGCCTCCAGGCGATAGGCGGAAAGACTCCCTTCGGCTCCAGCACTCTGCCAAGTCCAAATTCTCGTTCCATAAAAAATACTCCCATCCTCAGCTATGCAGTCACTCACGCGCCTTGCCATTGGATTGCGCACCGCGGAGCTGTCGTCAGACTGCCGTCAGCGTTCACTAAGCCCTGCGGGGACTTAATGAATAGACTCTGTTTATTATAGCATAGATGACAGGAGTATTGTGTTTTTTGTTCCATTTTTGGGTCGGAATTATCTTTCTTCGCCTTTCTGCTTTGCATTCTCGTTTCTGAGTTCCTCGCTGATGTGCACGCCGGTAATCGCGAACTCCACCCATTCGGCGATGTTGACCGCGTGGTCTCCGATGCGCTCGCAGTATTTGGCGATCATCAGCAGATCCAGACACAGCTCCGGAGAATCCTCTCCACTGCGTATCATGGAGATGAGATCTTCCCGCATTTCATCGAAATGCCGGTCTACCACATCATCTGATCTCATGACCTCATAAGCCAGATCCAGATCTCTCTCCACAAAGGAACGGATCGCTCCGGTAACCATATCTGCAGCGGATTCCGCCATTGCCTTCAGGTGGGTATGATGTTTGGAATCCTCGCCCTCTATGTATTTCGCGATCTCTGCGATGTCCGACGCCTGATCGCCGATTCGCTCCATGTCTGTAATCATCTTCAGCGCAGCGGAAATCGTCCGTAGATCCCGCGCTACCGGCTGCTGCTGAAGCATCAGCTTGAAACACATCGTCTCGATTTCGCGTTCCTTCTCATCAATTTCCGGATCAGTCTCCTCGACGATTTTCAGCAGCTCGTCATTATCCTCCAGCAGTCCGTTCATCGAGTTGGAGATCACAAGCTCACAAAGGCTTCCCATCTTGATCAGTTCCACATTCAGCTGTGCGAGCTGTGCGTCAAATCGGTTTCTCATCAGCCAAACCTCCCTGTAATATACTCTTCTGTTTTCTTGTTTGACGGTACTGAGAACAGTTTCTCAGTCCGATCGTATTCGATCATCTCACCCAGCAGGAAGAACGCCGTGTTGTCCGCGACACGCAGCGCCTGCTGCATATTGTGTGTCACCATGATGATCGTGTATTTCTTCTTCAGTTCCAGAACCAGATCTTCAATCTTGGAGGTGGAGATCGGATCCAAGGCGCTGGTCGCCTCGTCCATCAGAAGAACCTCCGGCTGCACAGCCAGAGCCCGTGCGATACAGAGCCTCTGCTGCTGACCGCCGGACAGACCCATAGCATTTTTCTTCAGCCGGTCCTTCAGTTCGTCCCATATGGCGGCTCCCCGAAGAGAAGATTCCACAATCTCGTCCAGTTGAGTTTTGTTCTTGACGCCGTGTGTACGGGGACCGTAAGCGACATTGTCATAAATGCTCATCGGAAAGGGATTCGCCTTCTGAAACACCATTCCGACACGCTTTCTCAGGTGGTTCACATCCATCCGGGAATCGTAGATATCCTGTCCGTCCAGCAGCACATCGCCCTCGATGCGGCAGCCCTCGACCAGGTCGTTCATTCGGTTCAGCGTCTTCAGCAGCGTGGATTTTCCGCAGCCAGAGGGTCCGATAAACGCCGTGATCTCATTGGACGGCAGATTCAGGTTGATGGACTTCAGCGCGTGGAAGCTGCTGTAATAAAGATTCAAATCCCGTATCGTAAATTTGTCCATTTCTAGTTTTCCTTTTTATTCTTTCCGGCGACCTTTCCGGCAATCAGGCCGGAGACCGCATTGATAATAATTACCATGACCAGCAGAATCACAGCCGTTGCGTAGGCCTGCTTCATGTAAAGGCCCTCTGATAAGAGCGCGTACATGTGAACAGACAGGGTCCTTCCGGAATGAAGCAGACCCGTCGCAACGCCTGTAACTGTACCTGCTGTATAAATTAAAGCCGCCGTTTCGCCAACAATTCTGCCGATTCCAAGTATAACACCGGCCAGTATTCCCGGCACTGCTGATGGCAGTACAATGTGAAAAACGGTTCTCAGCTTTCCCGCGCCAAGGCCGAAGCTTCCTTCCCGGTAACTGTCCGGTACAGACTTCAGCGCTTCCTCTGTCGTTCTCATGATCAGCGGCAGAATCATAATTGCCAGCGTCATGGTTCCCGCCAGAATGGAAAGTCCCCATCCCAGGGCGACGACAAAGAACAGGAATCCAAACAGTCCGTAGACTATGGATGGAATTCCGGACAGTGTTTCCGTGGTCAGACGGATCACCCGTACCAGTTTATTTCCCCGCTCCGCATACTCTACCAGGTAGACCGCGGAAAACACCCCGAAGGGCACGGCTACAAGCAATGACAGAACGGTAATAGTCAATGTATTGATGATGGCCGGCATCATGGAGACATTCTGGGTCGTATATTTCCACTGAAACTGCTCCGGCGTGATGTTGGGGATTCCTTTGATCAGAATATATCCGATCAGAACTACCAGAACCAACACTGTAAGCACAGCTGAAAGATAGACAAGAAGGCGCAGCGCCAGCGATCCTTTGTGGTTTCTGTAATACTCAGTCATTCTTCTCACTCCTTTCCTTTGCAATCGCAAACAGCAGATTGATGATCAGAATGAAGGTGAACAGCACCACCGCCGTCGCGATCAGCGCTCTTCTGTGCAGCCCTGTGGCATACCCCATTTCCAACACGATATTGGTTGTCATGGTACGGGCTCCTGCCAGAATGCTGTTCGGCACCAGTGCCTGATTTCCGATTACCATGGATACCGCCAGAGTCTCTCCGATGGCGCGGCCGATTCCGAGGATCACCGCCGCCACGATTCCCGACTTCGCCGCCGGAAGAACTGCGCAGAACACGCTTCTCTCATGGGTCGCTCCCAATGCAAGGGAACCCTCATAGTAACTTTCCGGCACGGCCCGGATGGAGGATTCCGAAACCGCGATAATCGTTGGAAGGATCATCATGCCCAGCATCAGCGAGGCAGTCAGGATACCCTTTCCGTTCGTTCCGAACATCTGTTGGATAAGGGGCACGATCACCGTCAGCCCGAAAAATCCGTAGACGATAGACGGAATGCCCGCGAGCAGATCAATCGCCGGCTTCAGAAGACGATGCAGCTGGTCATTACAGAATCTGGCCATAAATGTAGCGCAGAGGATCCCCACCGGCACTCCGATGATAATCGCACCTGCGGTTACATAGATACTTCCGATAATCATCGGCAGTATCTCGTATACATCCTTGGATGGTTCCCAGTTGACTCCGGTCAGGAACCGGACGAATCCGATTTCATGAATAGCCGGCACGCCGTTTCCGAAGATGAAGATACAGATCAGCGCGACGGCTATAATAGAGGCGCATGCCGCCAGTAAGAATACCAGCCGCATGCCCTTTTCTTTCAAGCTATTGTCCATTTACGTTACTCCGTCTTTTTCACGTCTTATTTCAGCTCGTCCCATTTGGTGATTTCACCGGTGTAGATTTTCTGAACCTGCTCGCTGGTGATCTCAGAGAGGCTGTTGTCTTTGTTGACGATGACCGCGATTCCGTCTCTGGCGATTTCCTTGGACTTAACGCCTTTGTCGGTCTCTTCCTTCTCCAGGTCTCTGGACGCCATACCGATGTTGCAGACGCCTTCGGTCGCGGAAGTAATTCCGGTAGTGGAGTCAGACTCCTGTACCTCGACCTTGACATCGCTGTTAACCTTCTGATAGGCTTCCGCCAGCTTTTCCATCAGCGGGGTTACAGAAGAGGACCCTGCTACAGAAATTTTTCCGGATGCATCGCTCTTGCTGTAGGTCTTGCTTGTGTCTTCCGGAACATATCCTTCCTTCTCAACGATTTTCTGGCCTTCCTTGCTCATGATGTAGTTGATGAAGTCCTTCGCTGCAGCGTTGGTCTTCTTTCCGATAACGATGTTGAACGGTCTCGATACCTTGTAGGTTCCCTTTTTGACGTTCTCGACAGAAGCTTCATTTCCGTCAACCTTCAGAGCCTTTACAGAGCTTGCCAGAGAACCCAGCGAGATGTAACCGATAGCGGCTTTGTTACCCTGAACAGTCTGGATCATGACCGCTGTGCTGTTGGTAATCTCTGCATCCTTGATCGTATTGTCCGTCTTGTTTCCGTCCTTGTCCTTCGTCTCGATGCCGAACAGCTCGATGAACGCGCCTCTTGTTCCGGATCCCTCTTCTCTGGAGATGACGCTGATCTTCCCCGATGCGTCTGAGTCGGACGACCCGGATGAGCTGCTTCCGCAGGCAGTGAACATTGTGGCTGCCATCGCGGCGATCACGCCGACTGCAAGTACCTTTTTCATTCTCTTCAGTTCCATTATGATATTCCTCCTAATTTATTATTTTCATTTTCACCGATCCGACCAGCCACGCTTTTGGACCGGCGATCGTTTTTCTGTTTACAGCTATATAATAGCGATCGAATGTAAAGACCGTAACCATAGTAGTGTTAAATGAACGTAAAAATGTAAAAAAGTGAACAGGGATACAGGCAAAGTCCTGCAGTGGATGTGGGACACAGGAGAAACACAGAAGAGCGAACAGAAAAGGAAAGCAAAAAAAGAGAGCCCCGCTCCGGCAGACATGCCCTTTCGTCATGCCTATCCGGAGCGAAAGCCCTCCGATATGTGGTCTGATCATCTTCAATTCAAATTCTGCAACAGCGTCTCATGTCTGTTTATTTCAGATATCCGGTAAAACCTGCCGGAGCGTAGACGGTCTTTCCGACTTTATAAACCGGGTAGATCAGATCGTCCGTGTATTCGCCGTTTTTGTAAACAGATTTTGCCTTGTTTTTCAGAACAAAAGTATCTTTGCCTTTTTTCAGTGTATAGCGGTTTCCTTTCACCGTGACCTTGAAGCCCTTGGACTGAGCGTATGTCTTCAGGGATACCGGTCTGGTAAATGTGACCTTGCCTTTGTCGCTGCCGCGATCGTTGTCGTTATACGTCGCAGTATACTCCAGCGCCCGGTACAGAACGGTGGAATTGTTCAGCTGCTTCTTTGCGGCCGCCTTTCCGACGGATGTGACATACGCACGTCCGGCCGTCTTGCTCTTCTTATACTTCGCCGTCACCGTCTTCAGCTGCTTCTTCACCAGTTCGTTTTCTTTCGCTTCCTGTCTGCTCCAGAAGTCTTTGGTACCCTTACTCAGGAATTTCCGGTCGGACTGCGCCAAAGTTGCGTTTCTCTTGAACATCCAGTATGCGCTCCCGGTGCTTGCCGCAGAGCCGTCCACTTTGTATTCCGCAGCAGTATCCGTGATCCCGCTGAAGCTGGGAACGAAGACCGAATGCTCCGCATTCCCCATCAGCAGCCACTGTACCTGACAGGCGTCTGTCGGAAGCTTCGCATAGGTCTGAATGATATGAACGTCGGAGGATCGCGTGGTGCCGATCGGCCGTCTTGTCGCATTGGCCGCATCCGACATATCATATTTGGTTCCCTCATAACGATCCCGGAACAGCTTCATAATCTGTGTCACTGAAACCTTTTCGTCCGGAGAATACAGAAGCGGATAGAACTTGTCATTGTCATAATCTCCCGCGTCAGACGGCGCCAGAACTCTATGGCCCTCCCAGGTTCTCATATTGGAGTATTCCTCCCTGAATCCTGCGATGGATTTGGCCAGATTATATTTTCCGTCCTCTTTCACGGCTCCCACCTTGTCGATTGTAGAGAAAAGATTCTTTGAGAAAATGTAATTCGACTTGTCGCCGGGATCCACTGTGCCGATCATGATCTGATTGCCGAATACCGCCACCTTATCCGTCGGAAGTTTCATGGCGCAGTATGTGTGTCCCCCGTAATTTTCAAAGATCCACGCTTCTTTTTTGTCAGACAGGAGGATGGTGTTCCATTCCTCTGCACCGTACTTGTCGTGAAGGCGGGCAAGCAGCTGTGCTCCCTGTTTCGCGGACTTCACCTGGCACGCCACAAGTCCCGGAAGAATGGCCTCACGCAGACCCTTTCCGGTGTCCTTCACCGGATCGGCCTTCTCGTATTCCTCACTGACCTCCGTGGAAACTGTGCCGACCACCGCTACACCGTATTCGTTGGTGCAGGAAGCCGGATACTGACCGTCCTCTGCATCGGAGGAATCCGGAACGTAGGTGAACTTGTAGGTGGTCTTCGGCAGTTTGACCTTGAAACCGGTACCGGTGTCTTTATAATACCGTCCGGATTTGGTGATTCTCTTCTGAACCTTGAACATCTTATTATAGGCTCCGCTGCCTTGGTCCTCACTCCGCGCGATAAGTGTTGTTCCCTCTTTACTGACATCCCTGCCAACGTACATCCCCGTGCAGGCGAACGCGCCCGCAGTCGTCATGACCATGGCAAATGCCGTCATACACACGATCAGTCTGATTCTTCTTTTCATGAGCTTTCTCCTCTCAACGATTAGACCACGGTATTATTATAACACAAATTTCTGTTATATTATAGAGTTTTCTCTGTGACGTCGAACAAAAAGCGAATCCAGATGTTTCCGAACAATAAAAATCGCCGCCGCACGAATCTCTGATATGCTACCTCCTAGGTAGACAGTTGAAATAAAAAAACTGTTTGCCTGGGAGGTTTTTCTATGAAGAGACTAACATCAGCAGAGAAGATAGAAGTAGTTAAACGTCATCTGTATTACGGCGAA
>Ga0256404_1002673_pt1 | contig 38661 bp, 34 predicted proteins | sample RumenRJG_01DNA_FD_185990 | JGI IMG/M metagenome (GOLD analysis project Ga0256404, IMG submission 185990) | Bovine rumen microbial communities from Lethbridge, Alberta, Canada - RJG_01 | ecosystem: Host-associated > Mammals > Digestive system > Stomach > Rumen | place: Canada: Alberta | collected...
CGCATGGATTGTTATCTGTCTCATTTTCAGGCCGGAGATCAGTGAAGTCAGCGGGTTGTCAAATATCAGGAAAAAGAGACAGGAACTCGGCCCCATGACAAAAGACGAAAAGAAATTTCTTTTCATATTTGTCTGCGTGATGATCTTGTGGTTTACTCAGTCAATTACTAAAATAGAGACAGCATTTGCTTCACTGCTCGCAGTCAGCGTTTTCTTCCTGCCCGGGGTTGACCTGATGGATTGGGACAGAGCAAAAAGTGCGATCAGCTGGGACTCGATTTTCCTGATGGGGGCTGCAAATGCAATTGCCATGATCCTGGCGCAGAAAGGTGCGGCTAAGTGGCTCAGCGATACCCTTCTCGGCGGTCTCGCCGGAAGTTCGCTGTTTACAATGCTGTGTATCATTACTGCTTTTGGTATTTTCAGTCATATTCTGGTGCCTGTGGCGAATGCAGTTCTTTCTGTCTGCGTGCCTATTGTGGCCGCATTGGCTTCAAAGGCTGCCGTCGACCCGCTTCTGCTGGTGCTTCCGCTGGGTTTTACGGCCTCTGCGGTATTTATCATCCCGCTTGACCCAATTCCGCTTACAACTTATGGCTATGGCTACTGGAAGCTGCCGGAAATGGCCAAGCCGGGGCTGGTGGTTTCGCTGTTCTGGATTCCGATCTGCGCAGCCTGCATCATGCTAGGGGCGCGGCTGGGAGTAATCTGATGCTCTTTGACAGCACAAAATAAAAAAACCGGGGGTCAGCGTTGTGAAATGATCCCTGGTTTTTTGCTGAAAGAAGTTTGGAAAGAGGTAAAACAGATGAAAGTAATTACACGGAAAGAAGCGGCGGCTCTCATTAAAGACGGCATGACGGTCGCAGTAGGCGGTTTCGGTTCACACTGCGTGCCGGATGAGCTTCTACTCGGTATAGAGGAGCGGTACCGTGAGGAAAAGCATCCTCACGGCATTACAATTATTTCCGGTATTTGTACAGGAAATAACCTTTTTGACGATATCGGACATAACAGACTGTGCGAGGAAGGGCTTTTAGGGACAGTTATCGCAGCACACTTCAAAAACGGGGCAGCTCTTGACCGGCTGATTTCAGACAATAAAGCTGCCGGCTATGCACTGCCGCTGGGAGTTATTATGGATCTGCTCCGCGCTTCTGCCGCAAAAGCTCCGGGAATAGTTACCCGTGTCGGCCTCCGAACCTATGTAGACCCGCGGATTGAAGGCCCGGCAGTAAACCGGAAAGCGAAAGAACAGAACAGAAAAATTGTTTCTATTCTGAACCTTGATGGCCGCGATTATCTGTTTTACCGTTCATTTAATGTGGATGCCTGCGTGATCCGCGGTACCTGTGCAGATGAAGACGGCAACATCTCTTTTGATCATGAAGACATTCAGGAAGCCCAGTATCATATGGCAGTTGCCGCGCACAATAACGGCGGAATAGTGATAGTTCAGGTGGAAAAAATTGTTTCGCGCGGCACCATCCCTGCAAGAAGCGTTAAACTGAATCATGTGCTGGTTGATTATGTGGTTGTCTCAGAACCGGAAAACCATAAACAGAATTATGGAACAGGTGCGTACCTGCCTGAACTGAGCGGCCAATGCAGAATCCCCGTATCGGCAATAAAGCCTATGCCGTTGAATGTGCGCAAGGTTATTGCGCGCAGAGCGGTTATGGAACTCAAACCAAATAGTGTGATCAATCTTGGAATCGGTATGCCTTCCGGAGTAGGCAATGTAGCTAATGAAGAAGGCATTACCGGCATGACACTTTCCCTCGAATCCGGGCCACTGGGAGGAGTGCCACTTGAAGGCATTGGGTTTGGAAGTTCGATTAACGCAGAAAGCATAACTCAATGTGTCGATACGTTTGACTTTTATGACGGCGGGGGACTTGACAGCACATTCCTTGGAATTGCTGAGATTGACGAAAACGGCGATGTCAACGTCTCACGCTTTGGAAAAAGCACCGCCGGTCCGGGCGGCTTCATCAACATTACTCAGAGCACATCGCATGTGTTTTTTATTGGAAACTTTACGGCCGGCAAATCTGAAATGGAGATCAGGGACGGTCGGCTGAAGATAATCAGGGATGGCGGGCATATAAAATTTGTTAAAAAGGTTCAGCAAATTACTTTTTCAGCAGATTATGCCAGAGAAACAGGCCAGAGAGTGCTGTATATCACAGAACGTGCTGTGTTCCAGCTGGCTGACCGCGGTATAAAACTGATAGAAAAAGCACCTGGTGTGGATCTGCAGAGAGACATTCTCGATAAGATGGAATTTAAGCCTCTCCTTGCTGATGAAATCAAGGAAATGGATTCGAGAATCTTCGAAGAACAGCGTATGGGACTTAACGGTTGATATATGTCAGGCGGAGAGGCGCAAGTCTCTCCACTGTCTTGGTATGCAGACTTTTTCACGGCAGAAATCCGGCTCAAAAGGTTGAACAGCAATAATTCTGAGTCTGATGGTTGTTAAAGAAGAGAGTGCAGGATAAAAGTGAGCACTTTGCAGTCATAGCTTCATCAGCATAAGGAAAATTGTCGCCATGACCTGTTTCTGTTCTGCTGTTAATGGACACAAAAAACTGACATTTTCCTGATATGACAGTATGAAAGCCCGTTTTGTTTTTAGAAGAGTGCGTTTTCTCTGCAGTTCCGGATGCTGAACGGAATTTTCGGACAGAAAAACAGATCAGGTATGCCAGCTATCTTTCTGATACACGATGTCGGGCCTGCAATTGCAGTTTGCGGTTTAGCTGCGGCATTTAGCCGGGCATTTTTCAGGGCTGGCGGTATGTCTATGAATAAATTGAAAAATACGAAAAAATACAATTTGCATACTTGACAGAAAATTTTTTCTTGATAGAATACTCTACAATACAAAATCTGCGGTACATATTTTGAAAGGAGAGGTCTGCAGTGAATAAGTTTTTCTCTGTTTCTGCACTGGTGCTCGCGCTAGACGGCTGCGGATCTCTTCCGGAGCCGCCGCTGCTGCGTGCCTTTGAATCGGCGTAAAATTCGGCATGCTGCAAACTGGCAGTTTCAGACCGGGATCCGTATCAATGCGGGTCCCGGTCTTTTTTTGCGGATTTTTTAATGGAGGCGGAAAGATGAAAAAACGCATTGCGGTGATTGAGGGCGACTATTCCGGTCCGGAAGTGGTGCATCAGGCGGTGTCTGTTTTGAAGCGCACTGCGGATGTTTTCGGCCATGAGTTTGAATTTGAAAAGGTCCTCATGGGCGGTGAGGCTGTTGAAAAGACCGGCACGCCTCTTCCCGACGAAACTCTGGAAAAGTGCCTGGAATCTGACAGCGTGCTTCTGGGCGCTGTGGGCGGTCCGAAATACGACGGCGTGCCAAGGGATATGCGCCCTGAACGGGGGCTGCTGAAGCTGCGTGCGGGCATGAAATTGTACGCAAATCTGCGTCCGGCGCGGGTGTTTCCGCAGCTGGCTGCGGCGTCGCCGCTCAGAAAAGATCTTGTGGCTGAGGGCATTGATTTTGTCATTGTGCGCGAGCTGACGGGAGGCATCTACTTTGGTTCTCACAGGACGTCAGAGGAAAACGGCCGGCGCCGCGCCGAGGACGTGATGAGCTACAGCGCTGACGAGATTGACCGGATTCTCCATGTCGGCTTTGAGACTGCGCGGAAACGCCGCCACGGGCTTGTTTCGGTTGACAAATCAAATGTGCTTGACTGTTCAAGGCTCTGGAATGAGCGGTTCCGGGCCATGTCGGAAAAGTGCCCTGACGTCAGCGTCCGCAGCATGCTGGTTGACAACGCTGCCATGCAGATTGTGAGGAAGCCGTCGCAGTTCGATGTGATTGTCACTGAGAACATGTTCGGCGACATTCTTTCTGACGAAGCCAGCATGATCACGGGGTCTATCGGCCTGATTCCGTCGGCCAGCCTGGGAGACTCGGGCTGCGGGCTGTACGAGCCGATTCACGGCTCGGCGCCGGACATTGCGGGAAGGGACGCCGTGAATCCCATCGGCACGGTTCTCTCAGGCGCCATGATGCTGAAGTATTCGTTCGGCATGGAAGAGGAAAGCAGTGCGGTGAACGCCGCAGTGAATCAGGTGCTTGATGAGGGCTGGCGCACCGCCGACATTATGAGCGAAGGCATGAAACTGGCAGGCACTGCGCAGATGGGTGCCCTGATCTGTGAGCATATTGGCAGGTAAAGGAGAGAGACTGAAAATGAATATGGCTGAGATTTCCCTGATTGTGTTTGCGGGCGTGATCGCCCTTGGTGCCGCGACCCATAAGAACTGCGGCGTTATTGCCCTGGTGGCGGCATATATTCTGGGCGTTTTCTGCCTCGGCATGAAGCCTGCCGATATTTACGCCAAGGGCTGGCCGATGGGAGTCTTCTTCATGGCGCTGTCCACCACGTTTCTGTTTGCAATTGCCAATGTCAACGGCACTATTGAGGTGATGGCAAAGAACATTGCCTATTTTGCCCATGGCAGCGCCAGGCTGCTTCCGCTGGTTTTCTTCGCCGGGGGTGCCCTGATTTCGGGAATCGGCGCGGGCGGCCTTGTCATTGCTGTGATTGCACCTATTGCACTTTACATTGCCGTTGAGAACAAAATTCCTGTGCTGATGATGTCCCTTGTGACGATGGGAGGCATCATGGTCGGCGGTCTTTCGCCCGTTGCCATCAACGGACTTGTGGCCAACCGTCTCGCGGCCGAGCAGAACATTCCGGGCTACAGCTATATTCAGCTGTGGGCTCCCTACGCTGTCGCCATGACGCTGTTTTCTCTCGGCGCTTATGTGGTGATGGGCGGATTCAGGCTGCCGCACAGTGAAAACAGCGGGGTTTCTTCGCTGATGCCTTTTGACAGAAAGCAGACCATGACTCTTGCTGCCATTGCCGTGCTTCTGATCGGCGTGATTGCTTTCGGGCAGAACCTCGGGCTTCTGGCGTTTGCCTGCGCCGGCGTGCTGATTCTGTTCAACGCGGCTGACCAGAAAAAGGTATTTGCGGCCACGCCGTGGGCGACGCTGATCCTGATCTGCGGCATGTCGGTGCTGCTGAAAGTGGTTGTGACTGCCGGCGGTTTTACGTACCTTGAAGATCTTGTAAAGAGCACGATGAACGCTAAAACAGTAAGGCCGGCGTTTGTCGCTCTGGGCGGGGTCATGGGCGCGGTCTCAAGCGGAACAGGCGTTGTCATGCCTACGCTGATTCCGATGGCGGCGGATGTGGCAAAGCAGCCCGGCATGGGGACGGCCATTGAACTGATTACGGCAGTGGTTGTCGGCACAAACGGCGTTGTCATCAGCCCGCTTTCCACGGTCGGCGCGCTCTGTCTGGCCGGCGCTCCCGCAAGCGTTGACCGCAACAGGCTTTACAATCAGCTGCTTCTTTCGGCGGTCTGCTTTACTGTGCTGTGCGCGGCGGCGGCGTATTTCGGCCTTTTCTGATACTCCACTCTTCCATATATACAGCAGGAGGCCGGCGGATGTACTCCGCCGGCCTCCTGCCTGCAATGTGTCCTATTCATGTGATTCTGTGAGCCGGGAGAACCCGGCAGGCCTGCCTTCCGAACTTTCCGAGGCGTCCGGGGCTGCAGGGGCGGGAAAAGCGCTGCCTGGGTCAGTCTGCCTTTCTGATCTGGCGTACCACGTCAATAACGGTGCCGTCGCGCCATTCCACGACTCCCACAATTTTATCCGTCATTTCGACGGGGTCCATGGGGCCTGACAGTCCTTTTGCCTTGTCGGCCAGCTCGTCCATGGAAATGACGGGCACGCCGCGGATGTTCTTCACAGCTTCCGCAAGGTCGGTGCGGCGCGGGTTGACGGTGATTCCGTATTCTGTGACAAGCGCATCGACGCATTCGCCCGGCGTCGTCACGGTCAGCACTTTGTCTGTAACGCAGGGGATGCGGCCGCGCAGAAGCGGCTGGGCGATGACGGTCAGCTTGGCGCCGGCTGCCGTGTCCTGATGTCCGCCGATGCCGTGAAGCAGGGCGCCGTCGGCTTCTGTGTTCACATTGACGTTGAAATCACGGTCAACCTCTGTCGCTCCGAGTATCACCACGTCGAGCATGTTGACGGCAGCGCCGCGGTTCCACGGATTGGCGTACATGTCGGCGGAAATTTCCACATGACGGGGATCCTCAGCGATTGATTTGACGGCTCCGAGGTCGAAGGACTGCACATCCAGCAGTTTGCTGAGAAGGCCTTCGTGAAGCAGTTCGACAAAATAGCTCGTGATGCCGCCGAGACCGAAACTTCCCTTGATGCCTCTTTTGATCATGGCCTCTTTCATAAACGCGGTGACGGCCAGTGATATTCCGCCGGCACCGGTCTGGAAGGAAATGCCGTTTTTAAAGTACGGCGAGGCTTCAATAAGTTTTGAGGCGTAACGGGCAATCAGAAGGCGCATCGGGTCGCGGGTCACCTTTGTGGTTCCCGAGACGATGCCCGACGGGTCGCCGATGCTGGGAACGGCAACGACATAATCGGCCTGAGTCTGGCTGATTGATATGGGCGAGTTCGGATAGGGAACAAGGTTGTCTGTAACGGCAACCACGCAGTCAGCATACTGGCAGTCGGTAAAGGCATAGCCCATGGAGCCGCAGGCTGACCTGCCCTGCACGCCGTTGATGTTGCCGCAGCAGTCGCACGACGGCGCGGCGACAAAGGCAACGTCAATATGGACGTCGCCGGACATCACGGCTCTCGGGCGTCCGCCGTGGCTGCGCAGCACGACGGGAACTTCCATGCCGCCCTCAGAAACCATGCGTCCGATGGGCCCGTTGACTGACCCCATGATGCGTGAAATGACTCCGGATTTGATGTGGTCGATCAGATGCCTGTGCACGTCAAAGAGGGCAGAGGGGAAAAGCGTCAGATCGCGGATGCCCATTTCGGCGCAGGCGTCAATGACCTGATTGACGACGTAGTCGCCGTTTCTCATGTGGTGATGGAATGAGATGGTCATGCCGCTTTTCAGGCCGGAAGCGGAAATGGCAGCCTTGATGTCGGGCAGGACTTTGCTGCGGCGGTCAGGCATGGACATGCGCAGCACGCGGCCTGAGGCCCTGCCTTCAGGGATTCGTGAAAATGCGCCGGCAAAGGGTTTTGCCGGGCCGTAACCGGGAATAAAGGCGGGAATTTCCCGTCCAACAGCGTTGATCGGCATGTTATTCCCCCTCCTTTTTCAGTCCGGCTTTAACCAGAGTATATTCAGCGCGTCTGACAACGGGGATGTCAACCATCCGTCCGTCGACGGAAACGGCGCCGAGGCCGCGTTTGCGGGCGTCCTCTGCCGCGGCGATGATGCGCTGTGCTTTTTCGATTTCCTTTTCGGTCGGCGTGAACACCTCATGAATGATGGGAATCTGGTTGGGGTGAATCACGCTCTTGCCGTCAAAGCCGAGCTGCTTTGAAAGCTCGGCGTCCTTCCGCAGGCCCTCGTCGTCGCTGACTCTCGGGAACATGGAATCAATGGCGTTGACGCCGGCGGCGCGTGCGGCAATGACGATCATCTTGCGGGTCCATTCCAGCTCGATGCCGTCCTGCGAGCGGCTTGTCCTGAGGTCGGCCACCAGATCCTCGCCGCCGGGCAGTATGGCTGTGATGCGCTTTGAGGCTGTCGCAATGTCATAGGCGTGCCAGACGCCGTAAGCCGTTTCAAGAATGCAGAAGATTTTTGTGTGCCCCTGGGGGATGCCGTATTTGTCCTCCAGAATGGAAAGTTCCTCATCAACGTCTTTGATGGTCTGGACTGAGTCGGCTTTGGGAAGGCGGATGCCGTCAAGTCTTTTATACGGAATGACGGCCTCAAGGTCTTTTTTCCAGAAAGGCGTGTCAGCGCCGTTGATGCGCACTGTGACCTCGACGCTGCCGAAGTCGCCGCGCTTCAGGAATCTGCTGATCATGATGCGCGCAGCGTCTTTCTGCGAAAGGGGCACCGCATCCTCCATATCCATGATGATGCCGTCCGGTCCGAAAAGGTGCCCCCGCACCAGCATGCTCGGGTTATTGCCCGGAAGATAAAGCATTGTGCGCCGCATTTTAGTTTTCACCTCTGAAACGGCGGACGGCTGTTTCAACGCGGGCCTCAATGACGACGTCAAGGGCTCCGTGGTCGTTGATACTGACTGACAGATCCGCCGCGCCAAGTCTGTTCAGCGTCTCACGGACTGTTTTTTCCATGGCGGAACGAAACCGGCTGACGCTGCTGCCTTCCATTTCAAGGGCGATGCCGCTGCCCGGGGCAGCCTCGGACACGGTTACGAGGCAGTCCATGGATTCCAGTGTTCCTGCGCTTGAAGTTTTCATTATAAAAGACCTCCGGGAAAGCTCTTCTGTTTCTTTTTGTTAAAGCGGCTCATCCAGTGAAATGCGTCCGCTTCTGCGCGGCGCGGCCTGAGGCGTTTTTCCTGCGGGCCAGCCGACGGCGGCTGAAGCGAAGATCTCTTCATCGTCCTTCAGTCCGATTTTTTTAAAAACAGCCCTGATTTCAGGCACCGCCGACAGCCAGTGGGGTTGATTGCTCCAGCAGGCTCCCAGTCCCAGCGATGCAGCGGCCAGGAGAATATTTTCCACAGCGGCAGCGCATTCTGCCATGCTGTTTTCGCCGCAGCGCGGCGCAGCAGCGCTGATCAGCAGAGGCGCATGGTGGATGAAGTGGTATTCCGGCGTGCGTGCCCTGAGAATGGCGGATTTCATGACACTGCCTTCCACAGGCTCGCGCGACGAAAGTTCCTTTTTAATAAGAAGGTTCAGTTCGTTCAGCGTTTCTGCATTGCGGATTACCAGAAAACGCGTGTTCTGGGAGTTGTGACCGGTGGGGGCATACAGGGCGCAGTCAAGCAGCGTTTTCAGATGCTCCGCATCGACCGGCCGGCTGTCATAAAAACGGACGCTCCGGCGGTGAAGAATGTTTTCAATGACAGCGTTCATGAGTGAATCCCCCGCATTGTCAGAGTATGAGTTTCTGTCTTAAAAAAGTTCAGCAGCATAAATTTGCGCCGGCAGATTTCTGCGTCAGTCTCTGACGTAGACGAAGCCTTCCATGATACGGCGGGCTGTGCGGTCGAGGTTGCCGCTTAAAACGGTATGGGTGCCGTCGGGGTTGTCCTTCAGGTCAGCATAGGCATCCATGATGCCCCAGGGGTGGCCGATGCGGAGATGGGTTACATGATTGTCCGGGTGCTTGCCGCCGCCGCAGACAATTTCGTTGACGATTGTGCCCGGGGTGTTCGCGGCGGTGATGGTGCAGATGGCTCCGGTGCCCATATAGGCGTCGATCATTTTCATGTTGACGGAAAACAGGCGCCCGACGAGGTCAATCTGTGCGGCCTTTATGGCCTTGCCGCTGCCGGCGGTGTAATCAGTGGGCTTTGTGACAAAAGCGATTTTCGGCAGCGTCTGGCTGTTTTTTCTGGCGTCCTCAAGGTCTTTGGCAAAGCCCAGAATAATGGCGCCGGTGCCGCGGATGATCTCAAGCCTGCGGCAGATGTCAGCGCAGTTGGGCAGAGCGTTGAGCTCTGAGGGAATTTCTGTTCCCCTGACGCCGAAGTCCTCAGGATGCACGAAAATCACGGGATTGGCAGCATCGACGAAGCTGTATTCATAGACTTTGCCGTCAATTTCAATGGTGTCCTTTACATGCCCTGTGGGCAGGAGCTTTCCGGAAGCGGCTCCCTGCGGAGCGACGAACTTCAGCGTGACTTTGGCGCCGGTGCCGGGAACGCCGTCAATGGCGAAATCTCCTTCGGTGACGGCCCGCCCGTCTTTGACGGGAACCTGGGCGATGATTTCCTTCTTTGTGTTCGTGTTGAAAATGTGAACCTCCGTCATCGGCTCCACGGCCTTGACGAGCCCTTCATCGATGGAGTAGGGCCCCACCGCGGAGGAGATGTTGCCGCAGTTCATGGTTTTTCCCACAATGGGCGCCATCACGTCAACCTGACCGAAGGAATAGTCCACGTCGATGCCGGGGCGGCTGCTCTTTTTGATAACGGCCACCTTGCTTGTCGAGGTGTTTGCGCCGCCCATGCCGTCGATCTGGCGGCGGTCAGGTGAGCCGAAAGCGCTCAGAATGACCTTGTCGCGCTGCTTTTCATCCCGGGGAAGATCCTCATCGTGGAAAAAAACGGCCTTGCTGGTGCCGCCGCGCATATAAACGCAGGGAATTTTCCGGTTCGGTTTATAATCTGCCATCTTAAAAACTTCCTTTCAAAATAATGATTTTCTGAGATAAAATGAATCAGATCCCGGCCGATATTTATGGGGAGGGGAAATAATGCTGAACAACTACAACTATTTTTTAGTTCTCGCAGAGGAACTCAACATATCCAGAGCCGCTGAAAAGCTGCTCGTTTCACACCAGTGCCTGAGCAAATATCTGAAAAACCTTGAAGACGAGTACGGCGTAATGCTTTTTCAGCGCAAGCCTGCCTTTGCGCTGACCCATGCGGGAGAAACTGTAAGAGACGCTTTCCGCCGCATAGAGATGATCGACACAGACCTTTCCGCGCAGATCAGGGACCTGAGCGGCGGCAAAACAGGCGAAGTCAGAGTCGGCACAACCCAGGGACGCATGCGCATTCTGATGCCCGAACTGCTCGACCGGTTTAAGAAGCGGTATCCCAATATTGAACTGCGGATCGTCAGCAGCACCACCGGACAGCTGCTGGAAATGCTGGCGAACAACAAGCTGGACGTGGCTATTTTTTCTGACCTCGGCTATCCGCTGCCGCACCTCAGGCGCAGAGTCATCCTGCAGGAACACCTTTACCTTGTGATATCCGACAACATGATCAGAGAATATTTTCCCGGCAGATACCCGGCCTGCCTGGACGAGTTTGCGGAGGGCGCCGACCTCAGGGAATTCGGAAATGTCCCGTTTGTGCGGAACTCCGCGGGGTTTTCTTCCCGCATCATGACCGACCGCCATCTGATTAAAATCGGCGCTTCGCTGAAATGCGTCAACGAGGCCACAGCAATGGATCTTCATCATTTAATGACCGCCAGGGATTATGCGGCCAGCTTTGCGCTGACCATGTACCTGCCGAGCATAGAACAGCTCAGCAGAACGGGCGTCAGCAATTCGCCGATGTACGTTTTCCCCATCAAAGGTCTGGACGAGACCAATCCGGTGATCATGGTCTGCTCTGACGAGAGAAACTTTCCTGAATATGTCAATTTTGCGCTGAAAGAAATTGCAGAACTGTGCGCGTCCTATGCAAAAGAGGATGCGGACATCAGCAGACTGCGGAGTTCAGCGGCTGAGAAGACCCATTAGCCCGTGTACGCTGTCCTGCTGCTCCAGGGCGGAGATCAGCCTTAAAGCCTCATCAGCAGCTGCTTTGTCAAGCAGCGCTTCTGCGCAGGATCTGAACTTTTTCTCAAGGACTTCCCACCCCACAGGATTCGCCGGGGAGCCCTTCAGGTCGTAAACTTCGCGTTCCAGAACGCGGCCGTCTTTCAGGGTGATTCTGACCTTTGCGCCGCGCTTTTTGGGGAAAAAGGACTGAACTTCAGGGTCGATGACACAGGTGACTTTTTCTGCCAGCGCCAGAAGTGCCGGATCGCTGTAATACGCCGGCGTCAGGTCGATGATTCCGAACTGACGGTCGCGCAGCGCCACAGCCGAGCCGTAGGCAAGGCTGAATTTGGCTTCGCCGGAGTTTCTGGGGGCCTTGATGATCCCCGTGAGCTCCCATGCAACTTTGTGCGTGCCGATCCAGATATTCTCAACCTGATCCGGCGTGAGGCCGTTTTCTCCGGCCAGGTCGAGAACCGCCTCAATGCCGGGCTGGGCGTGCCGGCAGCAGGGATACAGCTTGTTGTACGTGTCGCCGATGCTCCACGTTTGCCCCAGATCACGGCAGACGTCCTCAGCGTCGACATTTTCCGACTGCGTGTTAAAGAGACCATTCGGCCCCTCCAGGGCCGAAAGGCAGCCCTCCATGCCGCTTTGGGCAAGCAGTGCGGACATGATGCCGTTGTAGGCAGCATTGCCGACCTGAACGCATTTGGAGCGCTGGCCTGATTTAGTCGCTTCCATCGTGCCGCTGGCCAGCATCCCAGCCTGTCCGAGACCGTTGGCAAGCTGCTTTTCATTCAGTCCCATCAGTTTGCCGGCGACGGCCATTGCACCGAAAACGCCGCAGTTGCTCGAAGGATGAAAGCCTTTGTTGATCTGCGCCGGATTCACATGCGATGCAATGCGGTACGTCACCTCGTAGCCGGCGGCGACGGCAGTGATGATCTCCCTGCCTGTGCAGTTCAGCGCGTTCCCCATCACCAGCGCCGTCGGCACAACAACAGCGCCGGCGTGGCATCCTGCATTTTTATGGCCGTCATCCAGTTCGACGGAATGGGCGAACGTTGCGTCTATCATTGCAGCCCGAGCCGCCGGAAAAACCCTCTCCGCGGAACCAATGACAGCTGAAGTGCCGCTTCCCAGCTTTTTGCAGGCCTCAGTCAGCTGCCGGCTGTAATCCCAGTTGACACACCCCGCAATGGCCGCGCCAAGCGTATCCATGATCCGCTCTTTTGCCTGAGAGCGGACCTTTTCAGGCAGCGAGTCATAGCTTGTTCCGGCGATGAAATGAGCGAATTTCTCTGTTAAGTACATTTTTTCACCTGCAGAATAGAAATCTGATTTTGTCTGAGCCGGGCTATGCCTTTCCGGCAGTTTTTTTCATGTACTGGAACAGCCCGCCTGCTGCCATGATGTCGTGTTCAAGGCTGCTGACTTTGTCGCCGTGCAGTGTCAGGCCTGTGGTGCGGTCTTTGACCGTGCCGGAGTCAAGATCAACTTCCAGCGTATCTCCGGTTTTGATGCTGCCTTTTCTGATGGCCTCCGACAGCCCTTTGATGAACAGAACCGGGTAGCCGTTGTTGATTGCGTTGCGGTAATAGATGCGCGAGCAGGTTTCAGCCAGAACGCAGGGCACGCCGGCATATTTCAGGCAGTACACAGCGTGTTCGCGCGACGAGCCGCAGCCGAAGTTTTTGCCTGCCACGACAAAATCTCCCGGCCTGACTTCCTTGGCGAAAGTCTCCATGCCCGGGTAGTATTCAAAGGCGTACTGAGGCATCTGCTTCGGGTCAGTCTCGGCCAGATACTTGTTGTGATAGATCAGATCGGTATCAACGTTGTCGCTGAATACCCACGCGCGTCCGACTTGTGTACTCATTTTTATGCCTCCTGCTTTATAAATTCTCTCGGGTCGGTGATGCAGCCTCTGACAGCTGTCGCCATGGCAGACATGGGACTCATGAGATAGGTATGGCTGCCTTTGCCGACTTTACCGATGAAATTGCGGTTGTTGGTGGCAACACCGATTTCCCCTGAGGCCAGGGCGCCGTAATGCTCTGCGGTGCAGAGGGCGCAGGTCGGGTTGGTAAAGATGATCCCTGCCCGGAGAAATGCTTCTGCAAGGCCGTTTTTGACACATTCCATCTGCACTTCTGACGTGCAGGGCGTGATGATGACGCGTGTATTGGGATCAACCCTGCCTCCGGCAGCCATCAGAACATCATAGGCAGCTTTCATATCCTCGTAGCGGCCGTTGGAGCATGAGCCGATGTGCACCTGGTCTACGTGCGTGCCCGCGACTTCGCTGACAGGCTTTACATTTGCAGGAGAATCAGGGCAAGAGGCCATGGGAACAAGCGAACTGACGTCATAGTGAAGAACTTTGCAGTATTCAGCGTCAGGATCGGCGGAAAGGGTTCTTACGCGCTCGATGACTTCCTTTCCGGCTCGTTCTGCGAGCCAGTCCAGAACTTTGCCGTTCGGCATGATGAGCGGAACTTTGCCGCTCATTTCCGTGACCATGGAGCACAGGGTCAGCCTTTCAGCGAGCGAGGCGTTTTCAATGGTTTCGCCCGTGAATTCCACAGCGAGGTAGTCCATGCCGTTCATGCCCAGATCGCCGACAATCTTTGTCAGAAGATCGCGCATGCAGACGCCTTTTTTAAATGTGCCCGTGACGATGATTTTCATCGTTTCCGGCACGCGGAACCAGGCTTTTCCGTTGGTGTAGGAGGCTGCCACGTCCGAATTGCCGACGCCGGTCGCGAACGCTCCGACGCCGCCGAGCAGATTCATGTGACTGTCCGTGCCGAGCACAACGTCTCCCGGCTTGATGAGCCCCGCTTCAAGCATTACGTGCTGGCCGATGCCGTGATTGACGTCAAATACATGCTTGATTCCCTGACGGCGCGAAAACTCTCTGATAATTTTCTGGTTGTTGGATACTTTTTCTGAGTGAGCCGGCGCCTGAAGGTCGAAAGTAAAGGCAATTCTGTTGGGGTTCCAGACTTTTGCGTCTTTCCCCATTTCCTTTTCAAATTCAAGCACACTGTTGATGCCGCCGAAGTCTCTGGCCGAGGCAAGATCCACATTGCACCAGACCCGGTCGCCGGTTTTAACCTCGTGGCCGCAGGCCCGTTCCATAATTTTCATTATTGACGTCTTTCCCATGTATATACCTCCAATCAACAGCTTCTTGGCTTCTCTTAATTTATCCTGTTTTAATGCAATTGAAAAGCATATATTTTTTAGTTAAAGGCAAAATAAAGTTGCGATTGAACTCTCATCATCGGCAACTTTATTTTGCTGACAGTAAGATTTGTTTTGCTTTTCAGATGCACCTGATCGTGCTATTTTCCTGATACCACCATTGGCACGAAAGGGGAATAGTTATGGCTTCTCTCTCATTTGACATGCCTGTGCATGCATGCAACGCCCATCTTCATATTATCGACCCTGCTTTTCCTAATGACGGGAAAGCCCGGGAACAGATCGGAACTGTGGAAACGTACCAGAAAATTGCCAGTGAGTATCACATTCCGCGCGCAGTCTTTGTCCAGGCAAAACCCCTCGGCCTTGACAACTCGTGTCTGCTTGACGCAGTTCAAAAATTCGGAATGCAGAATGCCAGAGGCATTGCCGTGCTGAATTCGTCAGTGACTGATAAGGAACTGGAAAAACTGAACGCAGGCGGCATCCGGGGGGTAAGATTCAGCGTCTGGAATCCTAAAAACGCTGTTGTTTCATTTGACGACTGTCAGCCCCTGAGCGAACGGATAAAAGACATGGGGTGGAACGTGCAGCTGCACATGAGTGCAGCACAGCTTCTGCAGCATGCAGACACAATCCGCCGCCTGAACTGCCGGATTGTGATTGACCACATGGGCCGTCTTGACCCGGCACTAGGGATCAAGGATCCTGCCTATCCGTTTTTGTGCGAGATGATCGACAGGGGAAATACATGGGTTAAATTGTCCGGCCCGTACATTAACACAAAGACCGGGGCGCCCTGGAACGATGCGTCACAGACAGCACGAGCCATTGCTGACTATGCTCCCGAACGCGTGGTGTGGGGAAGCGATTTTCCCCATGTCACAGAGAAAATAAAACCCGACGAAAGAGCGCTGATAGAGCTGATCCCTCAGTGGTTCCCGTCCGAACGTTCGCGCCGGCTTGCACTGGCTGAGAATCCGCAGGAACTATACGGCTTTTAAAAGAATGGAGCACGTCTCAGGAATCAATTACAAGAGACGGGCTCCATTCTGTTTTCTGACGTACAACTGTCATGCAGCCGATTGCAAGAATGTGACTGCAAAATTGAAATGAATAAGCTCCTTTAGTATTCCGCCTCATCTGAGAGGGGCAATGAGAGCTAACCGAAATATTTAGTTATCATTGCCGCAACTTCTTCAGGATGAGATCTGGCAATGTAGGGTGTGCCGTTCTGATATACATCAAAGACGTAATGACATGCCGTCTGCTGTGCGAGTGACTCTAAATAAGCTGTTTTACCAAAGGCTTCATATGCAATGATTATCGGCGTTATTTTCAGTCTGGAAAGCAGCTCTGACAGCGGCGTATCGTCAAAAAGCGCCCAGTGCAGCGACTCTCCCCATTTTCCGGCGGCGTGCAGGCAGCGGCATCGGGCATCGCAGACGTCCGGAGCTTCTCCATATTTGTATGAACGTTTCCAAAGCTCTGCAAGATGGCTTCCATCTTTCTGAGGAATAATGGTTTTATATTCAGGAAGCTGTTTTTTGGCGGCATATTTCTGAGGGTCTTTGTCACCTGTGGGATTAGCCAGCATCAGCCCCTTTACCCTTTCTGGATAGTCAATGCCGATATGAATACACAGATTGGCCGTAGCTAAATTGCCGTAAAAATAGGCAGATTCAATATTCAGAGCATCCATAAACTGAAGAATTGTCTGTTCGTGCCCGCTCATTCGGTAGTAGCAGGGCGGTTCATCAGAACTGCCGAAACCCAGCAAATCCGGAGCGTAAACGTGATACCCGTGCTCTGCAAGTATGTTGCCGGCAGTTTCATATTCGTCGCTGGAACTGCCTGACATGTGAAGCAGGATTATATTTTTAGTCCCGTTTCCGGCACAGCGGTAATGCATCTGACCTTCGCGTATATCAGCGTATCCTTTTTTCAAAATGTTCACCTGCCTGCTTTACATATACAACACGGTTCTCTTTCCTTGGTGCCGCCTGCGGTGCTGGAACAGAAGGGTGCCCGATGGCGATGGAGCCAAATATGCAGTCGTCCTTATCAAGGCCGTATTGGTAAAGAAATTTTCTCAGACTTGGGTTTCCTGTAAGCCAGTGAAGCTGATTTACCCAGCAGGCGCCTAACCCAAGTGCAGTTGCTGCCAGGTACATGTTCTGTATTGCATTTGCTGAATCCGCCATGCCGTTATTGCTGTTCTGAGGCGCAACGGCAATGACGACCAGAGGTGCGTGAAAGCTGTAATCATAATGCGGATGACTGCGTGAGTTCAAAATGGCTGAGTTATAGTACCGGCCTTCTACCAGAGGCATGCTGAGAAATATATTTCTGACAAGCTCTGACAGCTGTCGGAGCACATTACTGTTTTGAATCGCAATAAAACGCGTTTCCTGTAAATTTCTGCCTGTCGGCGCATATAATGCGCACTGCAGTATTTCATGAAGGTCTTCATCAGAAACGGGCTGGTCTGTAAATTTGCGGATGCTTCTGCGGGAAAGTATGAATTGAATAAACTGGTTCATTTTTAACAGTCCTCAAATATCATAATGTGCAGGTTCTGACTGCCGTGCAAAACATGTTCTGAAAATATTAATATTGCGGGGGTCATCCCCTGTGCACTTTTAATAGCACATGAGATTTTGCTTTTCATCAAATAAAAATACGAAAAAACGGCCGGATATTTTCTATAAACAGGGAAGTATCCGGCCGCTTTTTTGTCAATGGGCGTCTTTATGCTGATATGCCAGTTTGTACAGGAGAAGCGCAATGTAGAGGCTCATTCTGTTGTGCGTATCAAAGTAGCTGTATCCAGTAATTTCAGCAATTTTCTGCAGTCTGTACCTGAGTGTGCTTATGTGAATGTGCAGAGCTGCAGATGCATCTTCCAGCTTATTGTGCATAAAACAGCAGACCAGCGTATTCCAGAGATCAGCTCTAAAACGCTTGTCGTATTCGGTGAGCGGAGAGATGATTTTTTCAAGGAAAATCTGCGCGTCGCTGCTTGTTATGCCGCAGGAAATGAGCCCTAATTCAAAATAATCGCTGTACATGTAAATGTGCAGATCGGGATGCGTGATTGCACCGAACTGAATTGCCTTTTTTGCCTGCTGGTAACAGTTTGACATGGCTGCTATATCTGTTGTCGGTATACTGCAGCCGATGTTGAACTGTTTTTTTGTTATGGGCATTAACATTGCAACTATAGAGGAAAGATAATCATGAAGTCTGGAGTTATCAATTTCGGATTCGTAGGATATTAAGGCAACGCATTCATTGCCTCTTTTAAATACCAGAGATGATTTGAAAATCGATAAAAAGGCATTTTGAATTGTATCTTCGATTCTGATCCAGTTTATGTGCACGTCATCCGTTACCGGGGTTGAAATAACAATGATCCGGTTAAATTTATGAGTTGAAAAATTTAAGGACTGCAGGCGCTCTGTTACTGTTTTTGCATCAGAATTTCTGGAGAACAGTATGTCATCAAGCATGGCAGAGACAACGCTGCGTTCTGTCTGCAGCTTGAGATCCTGTTCCAGAATTTTGATGTTGATGCCGCTGACCATTGACTGACCCAGGGGAAAGATCAATTCTGGCGCGAGATTTAACGGTGCAAAGTAAAAAATTGCCTTTAACTGATCCTGAGAAGCGCACGGAAAAAGGAATGCATTTTCGGTTCTGTGGCAGGGCAGGCAATTATCCGGATATCTTTGAAGAAAAAGACGGACTTCCTCCTTCATTGACTGCTGAAGCGGAATTTTTTCCGACGATGCTGCTTCGGCGAGCTTCTGTCCGGACAAATTGAAACATGCACAGTAGCATTTTATGTTTTTACATAAAAGCTTCAGTAAATCACTGATTGTACAGTTCTGTGCTATTGCATCGATCATCGCTCTGTTGCAGACGTTTATGAGGTTCAAAGTCTGACGCTGATTTCCGGTGATAAGAGCCAGCGTGTCGTTAAGTATTTCCCTGAAAAGGACGTTTGAAGGAAAAACTATCAGCGGAACACTGTAACGCGCCGCAATTTCTAAAGTGCTGGGATCAATTTCATCCACAAAGCGGCCAAGTTTGATTCCAATAGCAGCTACGTTTACTTTACACAGACCGGCGATGACACTGTTAATCTTTTCCAGCGAGTCACGATATGCAGAAAGCGTTGTTAGAACAAAAATACCTTCGCCGAAATTTGAAAAGTGAATACTCGGAGCTTCCATAACAGTTACGTATTCAACGGTTTTACTGAGCCCTGTTCTTGTAAGCACACGGGCGTATTTTTCCATGATAGGTAATTTTAAAATGTCTTGAACCGTAATGCTCATGGAGGCAGTCTCCTTTCCAATGCGGGGAGGCGAATATTTGGATTAGTAATTTTCTATGAATATCTATATAAATAATCAAATAAATCTATAATAAAATATTCATCGACTTAGAAAATACAACGTTTCACAGCCTTAAACTAAATAGTTTGATATTTTTTCTTCCTATGAAAGTAGAAAAACACCGTAATTATTTTTGCATAAGAATTGGATGACGTAAAGCTTTAGAAAAAATAAACTATGAACAGGTAGGAACAGAAAGGATTTAATTCAAAAGATGGTTTTCAGCTGGAACAAAAAGGAAGGAGAAAAGTCATGGAAACAGGTATTAAAGCAGTAGGCGCTTATCTCCCATACAACTATATGTCCCGTGCTTCACTGGGCGCGGCCTGGGGAGGAAAAGGCCCGGCTGGTGAGAAAAGCATAGCAGATGTTGATGAAGACAGCGTCACTATGGCAGTGGAAGCAGCTATGGGATGTTTTCGGTATGTGTCGAGGGACGAAGTTAATGCGCTTTATTTTGCCTCAACAACAGGGCCATATGCGGAAAAACTTCACAGCTCATTAATTTCCGTTGCATGTGACCTTCCTGATGACAAAATCTTTACCTCTGACTTCATGACCAGCACACGGGCGGGCACCAATGCCCTGAAAGCGGCGCTGGATTGTGCAGCAGCTCATGAAGGCGAAAACGTTCTTGTGACGGCGTCTGACATGCGCAACGGCTATCCCAAATCGGCACAGGAAACGTGGTTTGGCGACGGCGCCGCGGCCGTTATAGTAGGAAGCGGCGAAGGATTGCTTGCAAAAGTTGATCATTTTACTTCTTTAAATGAAGAGATCAACGATTACTGGCGCAATTGGCAGGATAAGTTCACGCGTCATGCTGAAGGCCGTTTTTGTGATGAAGAAGGTTATCTTCGTTCAGTAAATCTGGTTCTGAAAAAGTTCCAGACGGAAACTTCAACTGCAATTACGGACTATGACAAGGTAATTCTCACCTGCCAGAACCCCAAGCTCCTGAAAAAAGCAGCTGCAAAATTTGGCATTACCCAGGAAAAACTTGGTGACACGCTGCTTCTTAACGCTGGAGATACCGGAGCTGCTCAGGCGTTTCTCGGGCTTGTGAACGCCCTGGAAAATGCTTCAGCGGGACAGAAAATACTGGTTATCGATTACGGGAACGGTGCGAATGCTGTTTCGTTTACTGTCACAGAAAACGCGGAAAGGCTGAAGCAGCACAAGCAGGTTCAGGGCTTTTTGAACAACCGTGCGGAACTCGATACCTATGCAAGGTTTCTTTCGTGGAGAGACATTGCCGGTGCTGAAGCGGGTGCCCCCTTCAAACTTCCGGCCTCGACTTCACAGACGTGGCGCGAACAGAATATCAACATTCGTCTGCATGGAAGCGTCTGTAAAAAGTGCGGCGCAGCTCTTTTCCCGATCAACAGAGTCTGCGATGTGTGCGGAAGCCTTGATGAGTATGAAGAAGTTCGTCTTTCAGACCATGTCTGCAAGCTTTATACATTTTCTATTGACCGCTATGCCGGCAGAAGCGATTCTCCCCTGATTATCCAGGCAGTCGCTGAAGACCAGAACGGCAGCCATATCTATACCATCATGACAAACTGCAATCCTGCTGACGTGAAGCAAGGTATGAATGTAGAATTCACGTTCAGAAAAATGCATGAACTCGGAGATTTTCCGAATTATTTCTGGAAACTGCGTCCTCTTAGAAGGGAGAGTGTTTAGCAGTGTATTTCCCTGGCGGTTTCAAAGATGAAGTCGCAATTATCGGAATGGGCTGTTCTAAGTTTGGCGAAAGATGGGATACCGGACTTGAGGATCTCATCATTGAAGCGGCGTTTGAAGCTTTCAAAGATGCCGGCGTTGGTCCTAAGGACATTCAGGTAGCGTATTTTGCAAACACCAACGCCCCGAACAACTGTTCAGGTACGCCTGTGGCCGATGCCCTTAAAATGCATGGAATTCCGATCACGCGCAATGAAAACTGGTGCACGGCCGGACATATTGCACTGATCAATGCCTGTCTGGCAGTTAAAAGCGGCATGTGTGACATTGCCATGGCTATTGGCGCTGAAAAACTGAAAGACAAGGGATTTGGAGGACTCGGAGTAGGGCGCGGACTGAATCCTGTCCGTGAAACTCGCAGAGATGCGCCTGGTTCCTTTGCACTGATAGCGCAGGCCTACTTTAAAAAGTACGGCCTTACCTATGAGCAGGGGAAGACGATGCTTGCAAAGATCGACGTGAAGAATCACTTCAACGGATCCCTGAGTCCTAAGGCTCATTTTCACAACGTCATCACCCTTGAGCAGGCAATGAACGCGCCTCTTATTGCCTCTCCACTTGGACTTTTTGACTGCTGCGGCACCAGCGACGGGGCAGCATGTGCGATTGTCACGCGCGCCGATATCGCAAGGAAATTCCGCGATGATCCTATTTATGTAAAAGGGTTCGGCTGTGCGACCGATATGATCACGCCCCATTACCGCAGCCGTGACTTTGACTGGACGAGTTTTGAGGCGCTGCGCAACTGCGCACACATGGCGTATGACATGGCAGGCATCAGAAACCCCCGTGAAGAACTTGACCTTGCAGAAGTACATGATTGCTTTTCAATTACAGAAATGTGTATTTACGAGGATTTCGGTTTCTGTGAAAGGGGCACGGCCCGTCAGAACATTGAAGAAGGCTTCTTTGAGCGCACCGGTGGTCTGCCGGTCAACGTTGACGGCGGCCTGAAGTGCTTCGGGCATCCTGTTGGCGCCAGCGGAATACGCATGACTTACGAAATTTACAAGCAGCTGCAGTATAAAGTTGACAACCCGAAACGTCAGCTTAAAGACGTGCATCTCGGCCTGTCTCAGACTTTCGGCGGCCCGCCTCAGATTGCGGCGTGCATGATTCTCGGCAATGAAAAGGGTTAAACAAACGTTAAGCCTGTTCCTTTGGATATTGGATAGAGAAGGAGAATTATAAATGTCTGGCGCACTTGAAGGTATTAAAGTTCTTGATATGGGACGCGTCCTTGCGGGGCCCTCAGCCGCTGCCCTGATGGGAGATATGGGGGCAGATGTAATTAAGCTTGAACAGCCTGGCCGCGGCGATGACAGCCGCGGCTTTGCCCCGATGAAAAACGGTGTCAGCTGCTACTATAAAAATTTCAATAGAAGTAAAAGAGGCATTACGCTTAATCTCAAGACGGGAAAGGACATTTTCCTTGAACTTGTCAAAAAAGTTGATGTTCTGATTGAAAATTTCCGTCCCGGTACAATGGAAAAACTTGGCCTGGGCTACGATGAGCTGAAAAAAGTCAATCCCAGACTAATTTACGGGTGCATTTCAGGTTTCGGCTCAACCGGCCCCTATAAACACCGTGCAGGCTATGACACAATGTCGCAGGCATGGGCTGGGATTATGAGCATCACCGGGTGGCCGCACGATGATCCTGTGCGCTGCGGTGCATCTTTTGGAGATGTCATGGGCGGTCTGAACCTTACAATCGGCATTCTCGCCGCCCTGAGATACCGTGACCGCACAGGGCGCGGACAGTTTATTGATGTCTCACTGACAGACTGCTGCGTGACTGCTGCCGCGAGCATGTTTGAGGTATATCTTGCCACCGGCAAGGTGCCGACTAAAAATGGAAATCGCTACACTTCTTCAGCACCTGGCGGTGGATACCATACTAAAGACGGTTACTGCGTTATCAATGGCAGCGCTCCTAAATTCTGGGCGATGCTGTGCGACATTATCGGCAAGCCTGAACTTACCAAGGATCGAAGGTTCCTGACAAATGCCCTGCGCGTTCAGAACAGAGAGCAGCTTGACCCGATTGTTGAAGAATGGACAAAATCGCTGACAACGCAGGAAGTCCTGGACACTCTGCTGCCTAAGGGCTTTGCCTGTGCGCCGATTCTGAAACTCGACCAGGTTGTAGCCAACGAGCAGATCGGCGGAGCGCGCAACATGTTTCCGGAAGTCGATGATCCCGAAGTGGGAAAGACCCGCTTCATTAACTCTGCAATCAGAATGAGTGAGACGGGACCCAGCATCCGCTGTCCCGCACCAAAGCTGGGTCAGCATAATGAGGAAGTCTATTCCGAAGTGCTCGGGTATTCAAAAGAAAAGATAGAAGACCTGAAAGCGCATGAAATAATCTAATTAAGGTGTGATTACGATGCGGCAGCCTAAAATTCTCATTACCAATAAGGTAAGACCCTGCGGCGTTGCGGCGCTGCAGAAGGCCGGTTTTGAACTCGTGTGGTCTAAATCCAATTCAGTCAGTGACGTAAAGGAACTCATCGGTGACTGTGACGGAATTATAGCGCGTATGACGCCGGTCAAGGCAGAACTTATTGAAGCTGCTCCCAGTCTGAAGATTATTGGAATGCACGGCGTGGGACTGGATGGCATAGACGTGTCGCTGGCTACAAAGAGGGGTATTGCCGTGACGCGCGCTGCTGACTCAAATGCAATTTCTGTTGCAGAAAATGTCATGGCGATGATGCTGGCTCTTACCAAAAACACCGTTGCAGCAGATCATGCGCTGCGTACAGAGCATAACTTTCAGGCCAGAGACAGGTTTATTGGACATGACCTTGCCGGCAGGGTGCTCGGAATTGTGGGACTTGGGAGAATCGGCAAACGTCTTGCAAAAATGGCAATCAACGGCTTCGGCATGAAAGTTATTGCTTATGATCCCTATGTCAGTGCCGATCAGATGCGTGACGTCAGCGCAGACATAACAAAGAAAGATTCAATTGAAGAAGTTGTGTCTCAGGCTGATTATGTATCATTCCATACGGTTCTGACGCCGGAGATGGTTGGCTTTGTGAATTATGACCTGCTCAAACTCATGAAGCCCACGGCATATTTCATAAACGAAATGCGCGGTGCGCTTGTTAATGAAGCAGATCTTTACAGGGCACTGGAAGAAGGAGTCATTGCCGGCGCGGCTCTTGATGTTTTTGTCAGCGAACCGCCCCGTGATTATAAGCTGATGAGCGCAAAGAATCTTCTGGCGACACCTCATATCGGAGCTTCCACCTACGAAAGCATGGATCGAACGATTCTGACGCTGGCAGATGAGTTCAGGGCGTTTTTCCGCGGGGAACAAATGAAGTACCTTGTGAACCCTGATTATAAGAAGCTTAATTCCTAGCACGGCCCAGTCGCAAGGAGGGGAAAGACGTATGCTTCAATATGAGAAACTATTTTCAGGCGCCTTCCAGCACTTAAAAGGCAACATAATTCGTGAACTTTACAAATACACGAACCAGCCGGGATTTATCTCCTTTGCAGGAGGAAATCCTTCTCCGGCGACTTTTCCCAATAAACAGCTTGCTGAGATAGCATGGGAAGTCCTTATGGAAAAAAAGGTTCCCTGTCTCCAGTATGGGGTAAGCGCAGGACAGATGTCCTTACGCGAGTATATCGCTGAGAGTTTGTCTTCAGAAGGAGTTCCTGCAAAAGCAGAAAACGTTGTCATCACCACGGGCTCACAGCAGAGTCTTGATCTTATTGCCAAGGCGTTTATCAATCCGGGAGACTGTGTTTTAGTCGAAAACCCTACGTATGTTGCGGCACTTAAAATCTTCAGCATTTACCAGGCCGATGTGGAACCCATTCCATGTGACGACGAAGGCGTTATCCCGCAGGCACTTGAGGAAAAGCTGAAGGAAAAAACAGTCAAGCTCATTTACCTGATTCCAAATTTCCAGAATCCGACGGGCATTACCATTCCATGGAAACGCCGGCAGGAGATTATGGAAATAGTCAAGAAGTACAACGTTGTAGTTCTGGAGGACGACCCATATGGAAAGCTGCGCTATGCGGGCGATGCTGTTCCACACATGAAGACTCTGGATTCTGAACAGCAGGTCATTTATATGGGAAGCTTTTCAAAGATCATCGCTCCGGGATTGCGAGTTGCCTATGTGGTCTGCGATGAAAAGATAGCTCAGAAAATCGTTCTTGCCAAGCAGAATAACGATATGCATACGCCGAATTTAACCCAGTTGATTGTGGATGAATACTGCCGGCGCGGCTATCTTGAACCGCATTTAAAGGAATGCCGCAGGCTTTATGCGGAAAAACGCAGCATGATGCTTGACCTTATTAGCAAATACTTCCCCGGAGAAATGAAATGGACGAAGCCCGAGGGCGGACTTTTCCTGTGGTCGAGCCTGCCGGAAGGGTACTCTTCCATGAAACTTCTGGAGTATGTACTGCCTTGCAAGGTCGCTTACGTGCCCGGGGAGAGCTTTTTTGTACATAATGACGGCATTAATACAATGCGCCTTAACTTTTCGAATGCAGATACAAGCAAAATGGAAACGGGTCTGAAAATTCTGGGAGAACAGATCAGCAGATACCTGTCAGACGGGAACACAAAATAAAAAGGCAGGGGAAAAATATGTCCGGTACAAACAGGCAGATAAGAGAACCTAAGTTTTGTGAAGCATTAGCCGTGCTCCTTATTATTGTGGCCCTGATAATCTGGGGAACAAAGGGAATAGCCGTTCTGGGAATAAAAGGACTGAATGTAGACCTTCGTCTGATGTTTTTCATTGCCTGGCTGCCTGCAATTGCAGTAAGCTGGTACTACGGTCATCCGTATCAGGAAGTTGAAAAGTCGGCAATAGACACAATCCGTTCGGGAATTCAGCCGGCTGTGATCCTGCTTGTCGTTGGCGGCATGACTTCTACATGGATTGCTTCCGGAACAGTACCGACTCTTATTTACTATGGGCTGAAAATTGTAAATCCCAGAATGTTTCTGCCAATAGTATTCGTGCTGTGTTCCGTGACATCGCTCTTTACCGGTACCTCGTGGGGAACGATTGGCACCGTGGGATTGGCAATGGTGGGCATTGGGATGGGAATGGACATGAACATCGGCCTCGTGATTGGCGCTGTGGTCAGCGGAGCCTATTTTGGGGATAAAATGTCGCCTATTTCCGATACAACAGTAATGACTTCTGCACTTGCCGGTGTGCCCGTGATGAAACACATTCAGCACATGCTGTGGACGGTTGTTCCCGGTTACTTGATTTCATTCATGCTTTTCCTGTTTTTGGGAATGAAGCACGCCGATGTAAATATTGATTATTCAACCGTTAATGCAACAATGGACGCGATGTCGGCGAATTTCAAGCTGGGATTTGTTCCGATTCTTCCTATGCTCGTGCTCTTTTACCTTTTGTTTACAGGTAAGCCTTCTATCCCTTCAATTTTAAGTGCAGGACTTTTGGCAGCTTTCGTGGCGGTCCTGTATCAGGGGACAGAACTTGGAGCGGTGCTGAACATTATGTATAAGGGATTCAGCATGAATTCAGGCAATAAATTTGTTGACACGATTTTGAACCGCGGAGGCTTCACAAGCATGAGAGATTTCACAAATGTCATGCTTGGTTCGTTTGGGCTGGCAGGTATCCTGAAAGGCGCCGGAATCCTCAATGCCGTCATCAATCCCATTTGCAGGAAAGTTAAGAGTACGTTCGGCGCAACTATTGCGTGCGCTATTGTTGAAATGTGCGCCCTGGCAACCGGTTCAACCCAGAGCTTTGCAAACATCATGACCGGAACGCTTGTTACTCCGCTTTACAAACAGCTGCGGCTGAAGCCGGAAAACATGTCACGTGCCATGGAAGATTTCGGCACACAGGGTGCAGTCCTGATTCCCTGGGGAATTAACGCTCTGTACGTTGCAGGCATGTACGGTGTTGAGCCGATGGTGTTTATTCCCTTCTGCTTCCTGAATATGTTAGTTCCTGTGATTTCACTGCTGTATGGTCTGACCGGTTTTTCAATGACAAAATATAAAGAAGGAGAGGAAATCCCCGAGGGCGATTATCCTATGGCTTCCTAACAGCTGGCATGGTTAATATTTAATTTTATAAAGGAGAAGCTGAAGATGACAGACCTTGAACGTCTGGAAAAATTCAAGAAACTGAAAGAGTTAATCAATGGTCCGGCAGCTGATGAATTTAAAAACTATTGGGACGGGCGCTTTTTTACGGGTGATATGACCTTTGTTTTTGGGAATACACCTTACAATATGTTTTTTTATCAGGGAACAATGATCGACGTCCAGATTGGCAGACCTGCCGGCGGTTATTACGTGGGAATAAAAGGCGATGAACAGCAGTGGCAGGAATTTTTCAGGCATCGTAATTTTCAGCTGTCAATTTCGGTAAAACATTGCGAACGTCCCTTTGAACAGCTGGGCAGTGCCCTTGCAAACCGCCAGAATAACACTGTTGTTGCGCAGGTGATGCGCCTTTTCGCAAAAGTCAGCTGCGGCGACTAATGAGCGGAGGAATAACGATGGCTATAACAGGTGCATATATTACAGTTGACGGGATCAAAACCTATTATGAGACGAATAACGGGCCGCATAACCCTGCGGGAACAATTATTGCCCTCCATACCGCCGGGAGAGATACACGCCAGTATCATGGAATGATGGATATCTGGGCAGACAAATACAATGTCATTGCCTTTGACATGCCGGCACATGGAAAATCCTGGCCGCTTCCCGGCAATGTCGGGATTACGGACTACCATGAATATGGAAAATTTATCTGGGACTTCATTCAGGCAGTGCACGTTGATGACCCGATTGTGATCGGCTGTTCTGTAGCAGGCAATATCGTCTATTATCTGGCTGAAAACTATCCTGTCAGGGCAATGGTTTCAATGCAGGGGTCCACATATATCAAGGCGATGGGAAGCTCCTACGGGACAACGGTTGATCTTCTTGACAGTCCTTATGTCAGCTGCCAGCATTCACATTGGGATTTTTCAGAGAGCCTCATTGGTTCGAAATGCCCCAAGGAGGCCCATGACTTCATTATGTGGGGTGTCTGCCAGGAATGCGGACGGACGAAAAAGGCGGATCTTTCAATTTACAACAATTACGATGTCCGCGGAGATCTTCCCAAGATTACCTGTCCATGCCTGCTGATCCGCGGAGAAGAAGACTGGAACGTACCTGAACATTACTACAAGACTGCTATGGCCGGGTTGGTAAATGCCAAAAAAGTAAAGTTTGTTAAAGTCCCAGGTCACGGCCACTTTATCGCTGTGGAAGCGCCGGAGATTGTCTGCAGTTTGATTGATGAATTTTTGAAAGACCAGTAAATTTCAGTCAGCCTGCAGCTGTGCAGTCGTGCGTAAAAACACAGATATGCGTATTAGGAGAAGAGCAGTATGCTTCAGAAAAAAGGGTTTCACTACGGCTGGGTTATTTTTGCTGTATGTTTCGTGACTATATTCATAGCGCTGGGGCTGGTAAATTCACCGCATGGATTATACATGGTTCCAGTAACGACAAGCCTGAATATGTCACGCATGCAGTTTTCGCTGATCTCGACGTTCCGCTACATTTTCAGCATGATTTTTAATTTCCTGTTCGGCTATTTCAGTACGAAACTGGGGTTGAAAAGAACAGGCATACTTGGTTTACTGTCGCTGACGTCTGCGCTGCTTCTGTTCTCATTTTCATACCAGACGGTGCTCTTTTATTTAGGCGGCGTTTTCTGGGGGATAGGTACTGCTTTTGCCAGCACGGCCTTTGTTTCAACGATTATCACAAACTGGTTTCACAGGCATCGCGGGTTGGTGCTGGGCATCGTCATGTGTGCTAGCGGTCTGGGCGGCGTTGTTTCGTCGCAGATGGTATCCCATTGGATTTTGACAAGAGGGTGGCGTTACTCATACCAGATTTCTGCAGCCGTTGTGTTTATCTGCGCATGTCTCGTAACGCTGACGGTTGTTGAAACACCAGAGAAAAAGGGACTTGAACCCATCGGAGGAAAAAGCGAAACTCAAAAAGCAGCCAGGCAGCAGGTCAGTGCTGTTAAAAAATTATCTGATGCTCTGAAAATGCCGGAGTTTTATCTGATCCTGCTGTCTTCGTTTTTTATCGGATTCCTGAATAATCCTATTTATGTGTCTGTGCCGGCGCAAATGTCGGATCAGGGTATCCCCGTGTCTTATTCTGCAACGGTAATGAGTATTCTTTTCTTTTCTGTAGCGGTGTCGAAAATCATTCTGGGATGGGTCTATGACCATCTGGGATACATGACGACTTTGTGCCTGTGCTTTATGGCAAACATTTCGGGATTCATCCTGCTGATTTTTGTCAAAAACATCTATTTTTATTACCTTTTTGCGGCCGTTTTTGGTTTTTCTATTCCTCTGGAAAATCTCATGATTCCTCTGACGGTAAGTCAGGTGTTTGACGGGTTTGACTTTAAGACGTTTGTAGGAATTATGCTGGCCGTGGTGTTTTTGGGAATGGCCGTTGGCAATCCGCTGATGGGGCTTTGCTATGACCTGTGGGGAAACTATCAGTTTGCTTTCGTTTTTTGTTTAGTCATTTCCGTTGTCGTCTTCATGATAATGTCCAGCGTTGTCAGGAGACAGCAGCATAAACGTGCAATGTAAAGATGTTCGCGAAAGATGCAGTGTGGCGGCATTTATTTTGTGAGTATCGTATATTTTAAGGAGGAATATGTATGAAAAGAAGTAAACTAGCGGTCGCATTAAGCGTGCTGATGCTTTTTGCAGGCATGATCAGTGGAGCACAGGGTGCTGGTTCTGATGCGGCTTATCTTAAGACCTTAACACCTCCTGCCGCAAAAAGAGCTCTAAGTATTGGTAGCGGGTCATCAAGCGGTGCCTGGTATGTCATCGGCGGCGGGATAGCTAATGCGGTAAATTTGAATTCCAAATGGTTTACTATTACTAATGAGGCTGCATCCGGCGGCGGTGAAAATCTCCGCAATCTGAAGGATGGCAATATTGAAATTGCAATGCTGAACTGTGATATGGGATATTATTACTACACTTCAACTGGCAGCTACAAAAATGCCGGCCGCAATACACTGCGCAGCCTTATTGCTCTTCCTTCTTCAGCAATGCACATTGTTGTAAGAAAAGGTTCCGGCATTAAATCTCTGAATGACCTTAAAGGCAAAAGCATCGCCGTAGGCAGACCGGGCAGCGGTTATGAACTCTTTGCTCGCAATGTACTAGATACAGCTGGGCTCACTTACGATGATATGAGCGTTCAGAAGATTAACCCCTCTCAAATGTCAGATGCTATGAAAAATGGACAGATTGACGCCTTCTTCTACCCTGTGCAGGCCCCCGGCAGCGCTATCACTGAGCTTTCCCTGACTTCCGACGTTGAAATACTTTCACTTTCTGAAGATTTTAGAAAAAAGTATATGTCTGAGCACGTAGGGTATGTGGATTACGTAATTCCTGCGAACACATACAGCAAGCAGGATACAGAGATTCATACCCTTGCTACGGGGCAGTTTATTGCTACTGACCGGGATGTGCTTTCAGCTGATGAGGTCTACGTTCTGATGCATGATATTTTTGATAATCGTGATGCCTGGATTGGTTCGCATGCGACCTGTAAGGAAATTACAAATGCTAACATTAAAAGTATTATTGTTCCGCTGCACGCAGGAGCAGTTAAATACTACCTTGAGCAAGGCGTGAACGTTCCTGAGAATATTGTGCCGGCCGAAGCGAAGTGAGCTTCGTCAGTGGCATTTGCAATCGGTTTGCTTCACAGGTAAGGCATTGAACGGGATGGATCTCAGTCAATTCGGCGGGGGTCCATCCTGCTGAGTGACCTCAGAGGAGAAAAAAACATGGATTCTAAATGCTTGATAGATAGCCCGTACTACAAGAAAGTTGCGACATTGATTGCAGTTTTAATGGGAATTTTCCAGCTGGCCGTTGCAGGGTATGGATTTATTGTCACAAATATGCGCTGTGCCATTCATCTTACTTTTGCGATGACATTAATAGGGATTTACAAGCCATTTCGATTTAAAAATGACCGCATAACCGACATTTATAACATTGCCTTTACGATTACAGCTGCTGTTTTCGGCTTGCTGCTGACTTACGAAACACGGGCGGATTACGCATTGGAATATACTTTAAACGGAGCTTCTGATTTTGATGTCTTAATAGGGACGGTAATTATTCTCCTTATTCTAGTTTGCGCCCGGAGAGTTACTGGAAATGTATTAACACTGATTTGTGTAATTTTTCTCCTTTATGCTGTCTGGGGGCAGTACCTGCCCGGCCTTCTAACGCATAAGGCTTACAAATGGCGCAGCATTGTTGATGTGGTTGTATTCACAAGCGAAGGCCTTTTTGGACAGCCTTTGAGCATTTCATCATCCTATGTAGCCTCCTTCGTGATGTTTGGGGCCTTTCTTGCCATTACCGGTGCAGGGCAGTGGTTTATCGACATGGCCTATTCTCTGACCGGAAAATTCCGCAGCGGTCCTGCGATGACAGCGGTTGTTTCCTCTGCCGCAATGGGAACCATATCAGGCACAGGAGTCGCTATTGTCGTGACAACGGGATCTTTCACTATCCCGCTTATGAAATCCTGCGGTTACTCTGCTAAACTGGCGGGTGCAATTTCAGCAACAGCCTCGACAGGAGGCCAGATTATGCCGCCGATCATGGGCGCAGGAGCCTTTATTCTTGCTGAAATGATCGGCATGCCATACGGCAAAGTTGCCATATCCGCTGTTCTGCCGGCACTCTTGTACTTTCTGGCTGTAGCTTTCCAGGTTGACTTTGAGGCCGGACGATTGGGGCTTCATGGCCTGCCTTCTGATAAACTTCCGCCGAAAATGAAAACCTTAAAAGAAGGATGGTTCTTTTTAATACCCATTCTTGTTCTTATCTGGGCTCTCTGCATTAAAAGCTACAGCGCGAATTATTCGGCTCTTTATGCCATTGCGGTCATTCTTGTAATTGGCTGCCTGTTCCGCGTTAAAGGTAAAAGACTGGATCTTAAAACTATTTTTCAGGCACTGGCTAACGGGGCAAAGGACATGCTTTCTATAGCCATGGCCTGTGCTATTGCCGGACTTATGATCGGCGTACTTACCAAAACAGGACTTGGTCTGAAGTTCACAGCCCTGCTTCTGAGTATTTCCGGCGGCGGCAGACTTACCACACTGATACTGACTATGGTGGGCTGCACTATCCTTGGAATGGGACTTCCAACTACGGCTGCCTTCATTATTACGGCAACTCTCTGCGCGCCGGCATTGATTCAGCTGCAGATTACGCCTTTGGCTGCATATATGTTTGTGTTTTACTATGCATGCCTTTCTGCTATTACGCCTCCAGTTGCGCTGGCGGCTTTCGCAGCAGCCGGGCTCTCCGGTGCGCGTCCGCTGGAGACAGGCGTTTCAGCAACACGCCTTGGCCTTGCGGGATTCCTCATTCCGTTCTTCTTCTGCTTTACGCCGGCAATGCTCTTCCAGGGGACTCTTCCTGAAATTATCAGGGTCAGTATTACTTCGTTGATTGGCATATATCTCCTTGCGGGCGGGCTTGAAGGATTTATGTATACCTCCCTCAATATGGCTGAACGTGCGCTTTTAATCGCTGCGGCACTGCTGATGGTCGATAAGGGACTGCTGACTGATATTATTGGTTTAAGCATCGGTGCCGTTATCATCCTGCTCCAGGTGCTTGAACTGAAGAGAAAAAAAGCTGCAGGCGGGATGTAGTTTAATCTTTCTGTTTAAAAAGGGATCGTTTTGCATTTTTATCAGAAATGGCGAAGCGATCCTTTTATAGTAAATTTTATTCTTTATGTTGCGATGTTATAGCATCTTTGCATCTCTCAGCCTGTATTACAGGCCGCGGGAAAGAGAGATTGTGGGTGAAGATCGCTGAATGGAGGTTATTTAATGCAGGCAATCAGCCAGGATACTTTGAAGAAAGCAGTTAAAGATGTCTGGGTACGCTCTCTGACTGAAATTCCGTCCGATGTATTTCAGGCTCTGATTGAAGCAGATAAACGCGAATCCAATGTTCAGGGCAGAAAATATCTGGATATCCTGATTGACAATGCAGAAAAGGCACGGAAAAATCGCATGGTCATCTGCCAGGACACAGGAGTTCCAACGTTTTTTGTCAAAACTCCGCTGAATTTCCCTTTTAATGACAATATCCGCGAAACTTTTGATGCCGCTCTGCGGGAACTGACGAAAGGGGAGTTTCCCATGCGCCCCATGGTTGTACATCCTCTGACCCGGGTGGACAGGGGAGATAATACTGCCGCCAACGTTCCGCTGATTCATGCCGAACTTGATAACAGCATTGACTACATGGAAATCAGGGCAATGCCTAAGGGAGCCGGTTCAGGCATCTGGGCAGCTCTTCAGATGTTCCCGCCCTCTGTCGGCGTCGAAGGGGTTAAGAAATTCGTCGTTGATTCTGTTATCCGTGCAGGATCGAATCCCTGCCCGCCTATCATTGTGGGTGTAGGAATCGGCGGCCCTCTCGAAGAGGTCGCCCGTCTTGCAACGACTGCATCGATCCGCCCGATCAGCCAGCGTCACCCTGAACCGGATATTGCATCACTTGAAAAGGAACTCTGTGATGCACTGAACATGAGCCAGATTGGCCCCATGGGTATGGGCGGTGACACTACATGTCTTGCTGTGAATATTGAATATTCCGGAACGCATCGCCCCTGGATGCCTGTTGCGGTCAATATCAACTGCTGGTGCGGCCGCAGAGCGACGTGCCGTGTTTATCGCGACGGCCGTGTTGTACAAATGGAAGGGATGTAAATACGATGACTAAGACTGTCCACCTTCGAACTCCGATTTCTGAACAGGAAATCCGCAGTCTGAATCTTAACGATGTTGTTTACATTTCAGGCGAGGCCTATGAGATGCTGTATGCCGACCATTACACGCTTGTCATGGACATGGTCAGGCAGGGGAAGAAGCTGCCTGACAGCATGAATTTTAAGGACGGCGTTATTTACAATACTGGAACAATATGGCGCAGAACCGCCGATGGTAAATATGACATGCGCGCTCTTTGTGCCACAACGAGTTCCAAGTTTAACGCTCAGACGCCTGATTTTATTAAGGCAATGGGAATCCGTGCAGTTATAGGAAAGGGCGGCATGGATCTCAAAACACTTGAAGCAATGAAGCAATATGGCTGTGTGTATCTTGCGATTGTGGGCGGCTGCTCAGCTGTTTATACACCGCATGCAAGAATTGTCGACGATTACTGGCCTGAACTCATGCCAGCTGATAATCAGAGGCTGAAGTTTGAAATGAATGAATTCGGCCCCCTGTTTGTTGCCATGGATGCTGCTGGCAACAGCCTGTATGAACAGTGTGCGCATACAGCTCAGGATCGGCTGCCGCTGATTTATAAAAAACTGAATATCAATGCCTAAAATGAGAGTAAGAAATTCCCGGAGCGTTAAGCTCACTGATCAGCCGGATTATACCGGCTGATTTTTTTGTGCCCTGCTGAAGTCTGCTGCTGTGATGCAAAAAGGCCGTCACCCTGATTTTGCAAAAGGATGACGGCGTGATGCTGCCGGTTGTTGCATTTTCATGATCCGGTAAAACGGAAGCCGGAATACAAGCCGGGGATTCGATGAGCTGCAGTCAGTCAGCAATGATGTTCTGGTGATCAGGCCGGGGACATCGGAATACTGCTCTCGGCGGTCTGCTGAAGCAGGAGGTCGGTCTCTTTCAAAATCTCCCGGATTTCATCATGAGTGATGCTGTCATAGTGGATTCCGCAGGCGACGGTCACGGGGCATTTCCATTTTTCTGAAAGCACGGCGCACCAATGTTCTGTTATGACGGGTTCCTTGTGTCCCGGCAGGCAGAGTGTCATGGCTTTGCTGTCCTTTGAAGCGTCGCATATCGATACGGATCCGACGTGAGTGCGCTGTCCGCCTGTCAGAAGGATGTGCACTCCCTGGTCGAGAACGGTTACTTCTGCCAGGATTTCGCGTTTTAAAACAATTCTTCTGTAAATGAATTTTCTGTTCATTTTATCTGTCTGAGAGTTTAACTTCGTCTGCGGCCTTTTCTCCCCAGCGCTGAAATCCTTCACATTTAATGTGGAACTGATCAAGAATTTTTCCGGCAATGTGCACGGTGCAGTCAGAAATTTTTTCGGCTCCGCTGTAATAGGTGATCATTGGCGGAACAATCGCGACGCCTATTCTGCTTAACTCATAAAGATTCCGCAGATGAATGGGGCTCAGCGGCGTTTCTCTCGGTACAAGCACCAGCTTCCGTCCCTCTTTGATGGTTACATCGGCTGCCCTGAGAAGAAGGCTGTCACTGTAGCCGCAGATGATTCCTGCGGCCGTTTTCATGCTGCAGGGGACAACGATCATGCCTGCTGTGGGGAATGTTCCGCTTGCAATCGCAGCGCCGATATTCTGATTGTCATAAACGACATCAGCAAGCGAGTAAAGGTCGTCAATACTGAGATCCGTTTCCTGCTTTAATGTGAGAGAAGCGTTGCCGGTGCATACAAAGTGAGTCTCAATATCTGGGTGACGTTTCAGCTGGCGGAGGATTTCCACTGTAATCGGGGCGCCGGACGCACAGGTCATTCCTACGATTAATCGAGTTTTATCCATTTGTCAGGGTTGACTTTCAAGAACTGTGACCGTACGAAATGGCTCTTTAAATGATAGGGGACGGTGCAGTCAAAAATAGTTTTGCATGAAATGCCGCGGTCAGAAATATCCGGAGAGTAATAGGGCTGCGCGCTGGGGTCAAGCGGATGGCACCGCACACCGGGAATAAAGATGGTGTCGATGTTGCCCTGGTAGCGGGTATTCAAAGCCCAGAGCACGTCATCAGTATCAAAAATATCAACGTCCTCATCAACGAGGATGACATGCTTTAACTCAGAAAATGCGCTGAATGCAAGGATTGCGGCCTGTCTCTGGCGGCCCTCATCGCTCGGCGCTGATTTTCTGATCTGCATGATGGCCATATATTTTCCTCCGCCTGAGGGATGGCAGTATACGCCGGTAAGGCGGCCGGGCATGGCGCGTTCTACCAGATCCCAGATGCTGGCTTCTGTACATATGCCTGCCATGTTGACGTGTTCCATGCTCGGGCCGATGCATGTCTGCAGAATTGGGTGAACACGATGTGTCACTGCTCTGACTTTGATGACCCAGCAGTCCTGGCAGGCAGCGCCGGTGTAGCCGGGGAACTCAGGCATTGCATAACCTGTGTTTGTCCCCTGATCTTCGCGAATGCGCCGGTTTGGAAGCACTTCACCCTCAATGACGTATTCGGCATTTGCTATTGCCAGTTCAGGAATTGTGAGACAGCGGCACATTTCCACAGGACTCTGGCGCAGTGCGCCTGCTATGGACAGTTCATTATAGCCGAGCGGTGTAGTCGGCGCTTCAAAGCACGAAGTGATTTCGATTGCCGGATCAACGCCGATGCTGATGGAAATGGGAAGTTTCTGCCCGAGTTCTTCAGCCCGCAGAGCCATTGCGCCGATATGCCGTGCACCCGGGGTAAAGAATATGGAGAGTTCATCCTTTCCCTGGATGCAGAGCCGGTGGATTGTGACATCACCGATGCCGGTATCAGGGTGGCTTGCATAGCACATTCCCATGGTAATGTAGGGGCCGGCATCCTGCGGGGTGTTCGTAGGGGCCGGTACAAGACGGTTCAGGTCGAAATCCGGCTCCGAGGCTGTGTGAACAATTTCCTGACATGCGGGGCTGCTCTTTGTAATGACAGGCTGAATCGGGTGCGCGACGCACTCTCTGAGAAGTTTGGAAATGTTTTCCGGCTCGCAGCCCAGAAGCGTGCCGACGCGCTTTCTGCTTGCCAGCACGCCGATGACGACTTTTGCGTCGTTGAACCCTTTCACTTTGTTGAAGATCATTGCCGGACCGTTTACACGTGTCGGCCGCTGGACAGTTCCTCCGGCTCCCACATAGCGGTATACGCCTGAAAGCTCTGCATCGGGATCAACTTCAACATCGGTCTGCACCAGCTGCCCTGGCATCTTTTCAAGAACAGCCAATGCCGATCTGAGATCTTTAATATCGGTGCGGTTATTCATGCAGCATTCCCCCTCAACAACATTAAATTACAGTGTTTTTTCGGACGGTCCGCTGACAGCAGCGGTCCGCCTTCTTTTTATGCCGCCATAATGTCTTTCTGCGGCAGACTGTCCTGTTTTTTTGGATAAACGGAGTGAGCATCTGTTCGTAAGCGGACATGTCAGGCAGCTGGCCTGAAAAACGGCGGTTGCAGCATGCGGCGGCAGCCGTGGAACAGGGGCCTGACTATGTAATTGAATTTCAGTCTGCAGCCGGCAGGGCAGTTCAGCACGATGTTTTACAGGTTTCACCGGCAGCTTCTGCATGATTCCTGATTTGCCTGAAAGGCCGCAAAGGAGGCTGGTGTCCGGCAGATAACGTTCCCGTCCTGTTCGGGCGGGGCGGAATTTTTTCGGCAGGGAAAGCGGCAGATTCTGCGGCTGTGTACAAATTGCATGCAGCCGTTTTTCCTTAATGCTGCACAGCGGCGAGGGCGGAACAGAGGGGGTGTGAGGCCGAAGCATATAAGCGGCTGTTGATGGTCATAACTGAACTTAACGTACAAAACAAAATGATATAGAGCAGCGCCTCTTTAATCCGAGGAATTGTTTTCCAGCTGATGAAGCATGGAAATAAACTGTTTTACAAGAAACTTAAAGCTAAGTTCAGAAGGACAGTCAGGGATGGAAAAATACCCGGCCACCTCAAAGAGGGTAAATCCCTGAAGCTCGCTTCTTAAAATTCGTCCCAGATGAATTACATTCTGAGCAGAAATTCTGTATTGTCTCAGCACATTTCTGATGGCCTGCATACTGTCGCGTCCGATCTGCCGCAGGTCATCGCCGTTGCTTTGGTCAAGCTGCGGCAGAGCCAGTATTGCCTGGTACAGCTCATAATGATCTTTGATGAACTGCCGAAATGCATACGAAAGCGATGTTAAGGCTTCGTCCCGTTTTTTATTGAGAATGACCTCTGAAAGAGTTCTGCTCATTTCGGCAGAGGCGGCTTTTGCCACTTCACAGTTGACAGTTTTAATGCTGTCGATGTGGTTATAGAGCGAAGCTGCTTTAACTTGCAGTTCCTGAGCAAGCTCCCTGACAGAAAAATTGCCGTAGCCGCGTTCTTCTGTTAAACGCACAGCAGTATCAACAATTAATTTGATTGAAAGAGATTTTTTCTCCATTAGACGGAATTCCTTCTGAGTTTACTCAATGTAAAAATTTTCCATCTCGTAAACTAACAGCGTTAGTTCAATTTTATAAATGTCTTTTCGATTTGTCAAGGGCAGAGAAAACAAATTTTTTAAAAAACACCCCTTGACAAACTAACAGCGTAAGTCATAAAATCAAGCTAACGTCGTTAGTTAAGACAGAATTGATCTGATGAACTGTCATACTAAATCCGGCGCGATGAGCAACAGAATGCATCAGGCATGGCGTCTGTACGCCTCGATGAGTAAGTCTTTTTTGACTTCAACCAGTTGAGCAAGGAGCTGTTCGTATGGGTAAGAAAACCAGTATCAAGAAGAACAAAAGTTTCAAGGTCAGCATGATTCTGCTTGCTGCGGCAGTTTTCGCCGGCAGCCTCCTCACGGCGCCGCCTCAGGGGCTTTCGCCCGACGGCTGGCACATGCTTGCTCTTGTCACTTCCGCAATGATCATGTTCATTTCTGAAGCCATCCCTCTTGCCGGCACCTGCTTTCTTATCATTGTCTGCATGAAATATTCAGGCGCGCTGTCCTGGAAAGCCATCCAGCAGAGCGCGTGCTCGTCCACTGTTTTCTTCTGCATGGCCGGTTTCGGCATCGGCGCCGCCCTGCAGAAAACAAACCTCGCCGCTATCCTGCTTCGATT
>Ga0256404_1002674_pt1 | contig 38661 bp, 34 predicted proteins | sample RumenRJG_01DNA_FD_185990 | JGI IMG/M metagenome (GOLD analysis project Ga0256404, IMG submission 185990) | Bovine rumen microbial communities from Lethbridge, Alberta, Canada - RJG_01 | ecosystem: Host-associated > Mammals > Digestive system > Stomach > Rumen | place: Canada: Alberta | collected...
AGTGAAGCTCAGAGCAGCGCAAATCGCCTGGGATCCAGAGCCCATCGCAAACGGATCACTGCTGATCCGGGCAGGGAAACGGAGAGCAGCGCGAACCGTTTTGAAGGCGGACTGGCTGGCGTGAACCAGGGCACGGGCCAAGGCAGAATCAGATGGGGCGGGGAGAGAGGCGGCAGGAAACGAAGGTTTACCATCCGCGACATTGCGGCGATGGGAATGATGCTGGCTCTGATTGAGGTGAGCAAGCGGGCACTGGAGTTCCTTCCGAATGTGGAACTGGTAACCCTCCTGTTTATGGTTTTTACGTTGAATTTCGGACTGGAGGTTCTGGCAGTGTCCGTCGCCTTTACGCTGGTGGAGACGGCTTTCTGGGGAGTAAACAACTGGGTCATCATGTATCTGTACATCTGGCCTGCGGAAATTCTGTTTGTTTACTTTACCCGGAGGTATGCCTCTTACTGGTTCCATGCTGTTTTCTCCGCTCTGTTCGGATTCTGCTTCGGTGCGCTGTGTTCGATTCCTTATCTGGCAGTCGGTGGGTGGAGCATGGCGTTCACGTGGTGGGTGGCAGGCATTCCATATGATATTCTGCATGGTGTCAGCAATTTTGTTTTGTGCCTGATTCTGTACAGACCGCTGATGGCGGCGACGAAAAAGGCCGTTGTCTTTCTGCGCGACGCCGGGCAGAGATAGCCCAATCGCGGGAGAAGCGGCCGTGCAGTTGTGCATCCGGGTGTCACTCCATAGCTCGGGGAGCGGACTTGCGAGGAATGGGCAGGAACATATTTTGCGAGAAATGCGGGAATATTTGATCGTTTTCTGAAATAAGTCAATATTCGTTTCAAACGGTTTCTGATGCACTGCGTCTGATATAATAAGCGGGTACGGCAGGAAATTCTGGACAGGAGGCGCAGGACATGACACTAAGAGAATGCTATGATGCGGTTGGCGGCAATTATGATGAAGCGGTGCGCAGACTGATCTCAGAGGACAACGTGCGGAAGTTTCTCAGGCTGTTTCTGGAGGACAGGAGCTACCATGATCTTGAGGAAGCGGCAAAGGCGGGAGATCTGGACGCAATATTCCGGTCGGTGCATGTGCTGAAGGGAGTCTGTCTCAATCTGGGCCTTGACAATCTGGCACATGCGGCGAGCAGTCTGACGGAGGCGGTGCGTGGCGGGAAGCAGCCGTCCGAGGATGCGCTCATGGAGATGCTCCATCAGATTGCGGAGGACTACGATACGGCAGCAGAAGCAATCCGCGCGCTGGATTAGAACAACAAAATCGCGGAAAAGCCTTGCAAATGGCTGATTTTCGTGATACCGTAAAGATGGTTTTAGGAAGTTGGCAAAGTGGACTGAAAAAGTCCACTTTTTCTATGTCACGGGAAAACAGGAATCATGGGCCGGGATGCCGGCCGGGTGATTCCGTCCGGGTGGCGGAAGAGAGAGGAAGGGCATGCCTTTAAGAGCGCAAGAGACTGCGGCAAGGGTGGAGGAGCTCCTCACACCGATTGCAGAGGCCTGCGGCGTCCGTGTCTACGACGTCGAATATATAAAGGAAGGAACGGAGTATATTCTGCGCTGCTACATTGACAAGGACGGCGGGGTGACGATTGATGACTGCGAGAAGGTAAGCCGGGCGCTGTCCGATGTTCTGGACAGCGAGGATCCGATCTCAGACGCGTACACACTTGAGGTATCCAGCCCCGGTCTCGGACGGGCGCTCACGAAGGACAGGCATCTTGCAGCCAGCATCGGCGAGAAGGTAGAGATCCGGCTCTACGCGCCGAGGGAGGGAACAAAAGAACGCGAGCTCGCGGGCGTTCTGACGGGTTTTGACAAGGAGTCGGTCACACTGCGCCCTGATCCGGTAAAAAAGAGCGGGCGAAAGGGAAAGAAACCGGCAGCCGCAGAGGCAGAGACGACAGAGAAAGAAATCGTGCTGCAGCGCAGGGACATCGCCCTGATCCGGCTGGCGGTTGAGTTTTGACGGAGAGCGAAGACTCCCCGAGGCACCCGGGAGGAACAGAGGAACGGGAAATACAGCAGCCTCAGCCCGGGGTTGATCATGCAAAGTGAGGACAAAGGAAAATGGCGAGGAAAAAGGACACAAAGGAAAACAACGGCAGTGAGCTGAGGGAGGCGATTGAGGCGCTGGAAAAGGAAAAGCACCTCGACCGCAATATTTTGTTCGATGCCATTGAAAACGCACTGCTGAGCGCCTGCCGCAATCAGTACGGCAAAGTCGACAACATCCATGTGGTGACGGACCGCGAGGCCTGCACTTATTCCGTGTATGCGGACAAGGAAGTCGTCGGAACGCCGGACGACGTGGAGGACAAGCTCCTGCAGATCAGCCTCGATGATGCCCTGCGGATCACGCCGGATGCGGAAATCGGCCAGACAGTGAAGGTGCCCATCAACAGCATGAACCTCGGACGGATCGCCACGACCAATGCCAAAAATGTCATCACACAGAAGATTCGGGAGGAGGAGCGCAGCGAGGTCCTGAACTATTATATGGAGCTGCAGCATCACGTCGTCACGGGCGTCGTGCAGCGCAAGAGTGGCGACAGCTACAGCATCAATCTCGGACGCGCGGACGGCCTGCTTCCCGCAAACGAGCAGGTGCCGGGCGAATATCTGCACACGACGGACCGCATCAAGGTCTATATTGTGGAGGTGCGGTCCGGGCAGAGAGATTCCCGCGGTTCCGGCAATCCGCGCATTCTGGTGTCCCGCACGCACCCGGAGCTGGTGAAGTGCCTCTTCGAGGAAGAGGTGCAGGAGATCAGCGACGGGACAGTCGAGATCCAGTCCATCGCACGGGAGGCGGGAAGCCGCACCAAGATCGCGGTTTGGAGTCACAATCCAAACGTGGATCCGGTCGGCGCCTGCGTCGGACTCAACGGTTCCCGTGTCAATCAGATCGTGAGCGAGCTGAACGGCGAGAAGATTGACATCGTCAATTATGATGAGAATCCCGGAAACTTTATTCAGAACGCATTGAGTCCGGCCAAGATCGTCGCTGTCTTCGCCGATCCGGAGGCAAGAACGGCCAAGGTCGTCGTCCCGGATTATCAGCTCTCCCTCGCAATCGGCAGGGAAGGACAGAATGCGCGCCTTGCGGCGAAGCTGACCGGGTACAAGATCGATATCAAGAGCGAAACGCAGGCAAAGGATGCACCGGGCTTCCGCTACGAGGATTATGCGGATGACGTCACGTATGTCGATGAGGAAGGCAACCCGGTCGATGAGAATGGCAATCCGATTGATTTTGACGGTGAGACGGAATACGTCGATGAGAACGGCAATCCGGTGGATGAGAACGGCAACCCGATTGATGCAGGGGAAGTCGAGTATGTCGACGAAAACGGCAATCCGGTGGATGAGAATGGCAATCCACTGACGAGCGAAGACGGATCGGAAGATGCAGGCACGGGCAGCAGCACGGAGGTTGAAGGAGAGAATCCGGAGGCCGGAAATGAGGAAACTGCGGGAGAGCAGGACGCTGCGGTATCCGGAGACGGCGGGGCAGAAGCTGCTGACGGAGACGGCGATGCGGAGAGCACGGCGGATGCGCCTGTTCAGGAAACACCGGAGGCCTGACGAGGTCTGCAGCAAGATCGTCTGGCTTGTTCTGCCATCTTGATACATCCTGCCGCACAGGCAGCTGAGGAAGGTTTATGGCGAAAAAAATCCCGATGCGAACCTGCATCGGATGTGGAATCTGCAAAGAGAAGAAGGCACTGATCCGGCTGGTTCATACAAAGGACGGCCAGATTCTGGTTGACCGCACCGGGCGGGTCGGCGGCAGAGGCGCGTATCTCTGCGACGATCCTGCATGCCTGGAGAAGGCGGTGAAGCGCGGTGCGATTGCCCGCGCATTCGGTGTACCGGTGAGCAGGGAGACGATTCTTGCCCTGCAGTCAGAGCTGTTAGGAACGGCTCTGACCGGAAGTAAGGAGGAGCAGGAGGCCACGGGAGGCGTGGGCTCCTTCTCCGGCTCCGGTCGGAAGCCGGAGAAGAACAGTCACCCGGTTCCCACCGGAAAGGCGGGCAACCATGCAGGATAGGGTGCTGTCTCTTCTGGGGCTTGCCGAACGCGCCGGCAGGGTCAGAAGCGGAGGATTCGAGGCGGAGGAAGCGGTAAAAAAAGGCCGCGCCAGGCTGATCCTTCTTGCGGAGGACGCATCAGAAAATACCCGCAAGCATTTTGCGGATATGGGAAAATACCATAGCATTCCGGTTGTGCGGTACAGCACGAAGGAAGCGCTCGGACACTGTCTCGGCAAGGCGGAGCGATCCTGCCTCGCAGTGACAGACGCCGGGTTTGCAGGGAAAATAAAGGAGCTGCTGGAATCCGGCAGCGGGAGCAATGAGAGAGGGCAGAATGGCGAAGACGAAGATCAGTGAACTCGTAAAGAAGTACGGAGTGGAGAGCAAGGAGATTCTGGACTGCCTGCATGAGAACGGAGTGGAAGCCAAGACGGCAAACAGCAGTGTCGAGGATTCCGCAGTCGCTATTCTGGATCAGAAATTCAGCGGGAGGACAGGAAAGGAAGCACCGGTGGAAGAAACCAGCAGAGATCAGACACCTGAGAAAAAAGTATCCGGAGTTCCGGCGGAGAAGAAACCGGCCGGAACCGGAGAGGTCAGAAAGGTGCGGCGCGTTGTGAGCGCAAATGCCCAGGCAGGAGAGAAGCCGGCGGCGCCGCACAAGAAGAGAGTGATCATTGTGACGACCGGCAATGCGGGGAACCGTCCGCAGAACCGGCGTCCGAATGTTGTCATGAATACTGGAAACGCACAGGGACGCGGACAGAACAGCCGGAATAACAACTATTCCAGTGGGACCGGAAATGAGCGTCGCGGCAATACGTTCACGCAGGCACCGCAGCACCATATCATCCGGCCGAAGACGGTGCCGTCCCAGATGGAAGTGGATTATCACAAGCCGGTGGCGCCGCAGCCGAAAAAGGCAGCGCCGAAGCCGGAGCCGGAGATGGAGCAGAAGGAGTCGGCGGCGATGTCCGCAGCTTCTGAGGCAGCAGCTTCGCAGGAGCAGACTGCAGCAGCTGCTCCGGTGAAGGAGGTCTCTACGGCAGCGACGGCAGAGGCTCCTCAGGCAGCGACGACGGCCGAGGCTCCTAAGGCAGCGGCCGGCGGGACGGAGGAAAAGGCTGCTCCGGCGGCAGAGCAGAAGGCAACAGCACAGGCCAGCTCCGAAGAAGACACCGGGAAAGCAAAGGACGGGAACGCAAAGAATGAGACGCAGGCAGCGCAGCAGACTCCGCAGCCTGCTGGGGAGAGCAGAAAGCCGGAGAGCGAAAGCCATGCCGGCGCAGTTGCTTCCGCAACGTCATCCGCCGCTGCACCGCAGGGCAGGAAGACGGTTTCCGCGGTGAGAAGACCGCAGGATATTCCGTATATCATTGATCCGGCTGTGCGCCGCAGAAACGAAAACGGCGGACAGCCTGTCAGCAGCAGCCGCACAGGGACACGCGGCGGTCAGAACCGGAACAGTCAGGGCGGCGGGTATCAGAGCCGCGGCGGTCAGGGCGGATACCGCAACAGTCAGGGCGGCTACCAGGGTCAGAACCGGTATGGCGCGGGCAGACCCGGTGCCGGGTATCAGGGCCGCGGCGGTCAGGAAGGCGGCTTCCGCGGCAACGGAAATGCCGGCACCGGCCGCGGCGGTCAGGGCGGAAGGCCCGCATTCGGCGGTGCCGGAAACCGCAGATTTGGCGGAAGACCTGCACCGGGCGGAAACGGAGACACCTTTGTCAAGGACGCGGAGAAGCATCGGGACGCAGACCGGAGAAAAGCCGGTCAGGAGCGCGACAAGCGGAACCGCAAGGACTACATGTACAACGAGGAGGAGAGCCGGCAGAAGAAAGCAGGCCGTTTCATCCGTCCTGAAAAGGTCACTGAGGAGGCTCCGGAGGAAAAGATCCGGACCATCAGCGTACCGGACAAAATCACCATCCGCGATCTTGCGGCTAAGATGCACATCCACGACGCCGATATCATCAAGAAGCTGTTTCTCGAGGGCCGCGTGACGACACCGAACACGGAACTCACCTACGAGGAAGTGGAGAATATTGCGGTCGAGTACGATATTCTGTGCGAGAAGGAAGAGAAGGTCGATGTGATCGAGGAGCTTCTGAAGGAGGACGAGGATCCGGAGGATACGCTTGTTCCCCGCCCGCCGGTCGTCTGTGTCATGGGCCATGTCGATCACGGCAAGACGACACTGCTCGATTACATCCGTGCGATGTCCTATGGTATTTTTGATGAGGACAAGAAGACCCGCCAGGAGAAGCTGAAGGCCATCAGCGTCGCCAACAAGGAAGCAGGCGGCATCACACAGGCCATCGGCGCTTATCAGGTCGAGGTCAAGGACAGAAAGATCACCTTCCTTGATACGCCCGGACACGAGGCGTTCACGGCGATGCGTATGCGCGGTGCCAAGTCGACGGATATTGCCATCCTGGTGGTCGCGGCGGACGACGGCGTTATGCCGCAGACCGTCGAGGCGATCAATCATGCGAAAGCCGCCGGGGTAGAGATTATTGTTGCGATCAACAAAATCGATAAGCCCGGCGCCAATATAGACAACGTCAAAACACAGCTGACGCAGTATGGTCTCACGGCAACCGACTGGGGCGGAGAGACGGAAATGGTGCCTGTTTCCGCGAGAAGCGGGCAGGGAGTCGACGATCTGCTTGATACGGTGCTCCTGACGGCGGACATTCTTGAACTCAAGGCAAACCCGAACCGTAAGGCCAGAGGCCTCGTACTCGAGGCAAGGCTCGACAAGGGCCGCGGTCCGGTCGCCAACGTCCTGATCCAGAAGGGTACGCTGCATGTGGGTGACTTCATCTCCGCAGGTGCCGCATCGGGCAAGGTTCGTGCGCTTCTGAGCGATAAGGGTAAGACGGTGAAGGAAGCCGGTCCGTCCACACCGGTGGAGGTGCTGGGCCTGTCCGAGGCTCCCCGCGCCGGTGAGGTACTGGTGGCACACGAGGACGACAAGACTGCCAAGCAGTTTGCGGAAACCTACCGCAACCAGCACAAGGAAGACCTTCTGGAAGAGACGAGAATGCGCATGAGCCTTGACGATCTCTTCAATCAGATGAAGGAAGGCAATCTGAAGGAATTTGACATCATCATCAAGGCGGATGTACAGGGTTCGGTCGAGGCACTGAAGGCAAGCCTGCTGAAGCTCTCGAATGATGAGATTCAGGTGCAGTGCATCCACAGCGGCGTCGGCAATATCAGCGAATCGGATGTGGATCTGGCGGCGGCTTCCAATGCGGTCATCATCGGCTTCAACGTGAAGACCGATCCGGTCGCGCAGGCAACCGCTGACCGCGAGGGGGTGGATATCCATCTCTATAATGTCATCTACAATGCGATTGACGAGGTGGAGGCTGCGATCAAGGGCATGGAGGCACCGGTCTACGAGGAGAAGGTGATCGGGCATGCCGAGATCCGTCAGATCTTCAAGGCGTCGCAGGTCGGCAATATCGGCGGCTCCTCTGTGCTGGACGGCGTAGTCAGAAAGGGCTGCAAGTGCCGTATCACCAGAGATGGGAAGCAGATATTTGAAGGCACGCTCGCTTCGCTGAAGCGCTTCAAGGACGATGTGAAGGAAGTCAAAGAGGGCTTTGAGTGCGGCCTTGTCTTCGAGGGCTTTGATCAGATTGCTGTCGGCGATCAGGTGGAATGCTGCGAAATGGTCAAGGTGGAAGGCGAAAGAGCGGCAGAAATCAAGGCGCAGCGGAAAGCGGCGGCCGAGGCGGAAAAAGCAGCCAGAAAAGCAGCTGCCACAAACGCGTAATCAGAATGGCGGAGTGCATGCGGCAGAAGAGCGGCACGCTCCGCCTGTTTTCTCAGAAGCAGGAGATTGCTTCAGCCCTCTGATGAACCATGCATGAGGCACGGCGCCAACGCTCCGATTCGGGAAAAGTCCATTCGGGAGTCTCTCCCGCGGCATGGAGGTATAACGTATAACAATGAAGAAGAACAGCGTCAAAAACAGAAGAATCAACGATGAGGTGCGCCGTTCTCTCTCCGATATCATTCGGAATGATCTGAAGGACCCGAGAGTCAGCCCGTTTGTCAGTATTCTGGAGGCGGAGGTTGCCACCGACCTGAAGACGTGCAAGGTCTGGTTCAGTGTGATGGGGGATAAGGACGAGGGAAAGCGGACGCTCGACGGGCTGAACAGCGCGAAGGGCTTTATCCGCACGGCGCTTGCGCATGATGTCAATCTCCGGAATACGCCGGAGCTCACCTTTATCCTCGATGATTCCATCGCGTATGGCGTCGCCATGTCGAAGAAGATCGACGAGGTGATTGCACAGGATGAAGCTGCTGAGGCAGCGCGCGGCGAGCAGCCGGAAGACGGGGGAGCGGCAGATTGAATATACTCGAAGAAGTGCGCGGTGCCAGAACGATTGGCATCGCAGGCCATGAGAACCCGGATGGAGATGCGATCGGCGCATCGATGGGACTGGCTCTCTATCTGGAGAAGCAGCTCCCGGATGTGAGGATCGATGTTTTTGCCGGGGATGTGAAGGACAGCATCCGGCGGTATATGCCCGGAATCGAGCAGATCCGCTTCGACTATCACACGGATGTGGAGCGGTACGATGTGTTCTTCGATCTCGATACGGCTTCGGACCGGCTCGCCGGGGCAAAGCCGTATTTTGACAGGGCAGTGCGCAAAATCAATATCGATCATCATGAGAGCAATCCGGGCGACGGAGACGTCAATTACATCCGGCCGGAGGCAAGCAGCACCTGTGAGCTGATCTACGATCTGATCGATCCGGCGAAAATCACGGAGCCGGTGGCGAGGGCGCTCTACATCGGTATTATCACGGACACCGGTGTGTTCAAATATTCCAACACCTCAAGGCACACGATGGAGGCTGCCGGCGATCTGATCAGCCATCATCTGACACCGGAGCCCGGTGTGCTCATCAATGAGATCTTCTACGGCAAAACCTATCTTCAGAATCAGATTCTGGGGCGGGCGCTGCTGGAGAGTATGCTGTTCCGGAACGGCACCTGCATCGTGAGCGTGATTGACCATCGGACGATGGAGTTCTATCATGTCGGTCCGAAGGACATGGATGGCATTGCCAGCCAGCTGATGCTGACCGAGGGCGTGCAGTGCGCGATTTTTATGTATGAAGTGAAGCCGATGACCTACAAGGTTTCACTCCGGTCGGACGGAAGCATCAATGTGGCGGATATTGCGCGTTTCTACGGAGGCGGCGGGCATGAGCGCGCGGCAGGCTGTACATGCAACGCGCTGTATCATGACATTATCAACAATATCTCGGACAGCATCGATATACAGATGAAGAGAAAGGCCGGAAAGCAGTAGGATGGAAGCACTCAGCGGGATGCTCGTCATCCGCAAGGAGAAGGGATATACCTCGAATGACGTGGTGGCAAGGCTGCGCGGCATTCTTCATATGAAAAAAATAGGGCACACCGGGACCCTCGATCCGGATGCGGAGGGGGTGCTCCCGGTGTGCCTTGGTAATGCGACAAAACTGGTGGATCTGATTGCGGACCGCGACAAGGAATACGAGGCAGTGGCCCGCCTTGGCATCAGAACGGACACGCAGGATTTATCATCCTCGGCGACGGTGCTGGAGGAAATGCCGGAGTGTGAGGTTGTCTCAAAACTTCAGCGTCTTGCGGAGAGGGATGAGGGCGGGGACACGAACCAGGCCCACGGCGCGGCGGTCCGGCATTGCTCTGCCGGGATGGAGGCGGACCGGGGCACAGAGCCGGCCTATGGTGCGTCGGCCCGGCATGTCTTCGTGGAATCAGATGTGGGCCGGGCAGCTTCCTGGCAGGAGGCGGTTCTAAACAGGGCGCTGCAGTCGTTTCTCGGCGACTACGAGCAGCTTCCGCCGATGTACTCGGCGCGGAAGGTGAACGGCCGCCGGCTGTACGAGTATGCGAGACAGGGGATAGAGGTGGAGCGGCGCACCAGTACGGTGCGGATTCATGAGATCACACTGCTGTCCGTGGAACTTCCACGGGTGCGGTTCCGCGTCCGGTGTTCGAAGGGAACCTACATCAGGACGCTTTGCGAGGATCTCGGTCAGAAGCTTGGCACAGGGGCGGCGATGGAGTATCTTCTCCGGACGCGGGTCGGCATGTTCAGGCTTGCCGATGCGCGGACGCTTGATGAAATTGAGCAGCTGGTCAGCAGAGACGACGCGGATCCCTACCATCTGATCCGCCCGCTTGTGATGCCGGTGGACGCCTTCTTTCAGGACTGTCCGGCGGGGAAAACTGCGCCGGAGGATGATTTCCGCCTCCGGAATGGCAATGCGCTGACCGGGGAGCAGTTGGGAATCGCCGGGTCTGTCCGCACGGAGATGCCGGAGCGGGTCAGGGCTTATGATTCTCAGGCAAAGTTCTGCGGTCTTTACAGATGGAGCCCGGAGAAAGGCCGGTATATGGCAGAGAAGATGTTTCTGTGAGGGACATTGGTGCCGATGGCACCAATGTCCCGATCCGGGAGAAAGCCCATTCGGGTATTTCTCCCGCGGCTGCCGCAAAAGCGCGACACGGGGAACAGGCTTGAAATCGGCGTCGATACGCCGCTTTCAAACAGCAGCAACGGTGCTGGCGCACCGGCTGCCGCATTCGGCAAAACCGCATTCGCGGATTTTGCCTCAGCGGAGAAAAGATATGCAGATTATCAGCGGCACCACACAATTTCAGATCCCGGAGGAGACGGCGGCTGCCATCGGCAAGTTTGACGGAGTGCATCTGGGCCATCAGAAAATTCTGGAGATGGTCTTCCGACAGAGGAAAAGGGGGAGAAGGACGGCAGTTTTCACCTTTGACCCGTCTCCTGCGGTTTTCTTCAGCAGCCGCGGCGAAGAGGTACGCGAGCTTTCGACACGCGAGGAGAAGCGGCGGCTTTTTGCCGGAATGGGTGTGGATTATCTGATCGAGTTTCCGATGAATGAGAAGACAGCCGGGACGGAACCGGAGGATTTTGTCCGGCGCATTCTCTTCGGACAGATGCATGCACGCTATATTGCGGCGGGGGATGATCTGTCCTTCGGTGCCGGCGGGAGGGGAAATTTCACGCTGGTGCGGCAGCTCGGCGCTTCGCTCGGCTTTGAGGCGGAGCAGGTTAGCAAGGTGCGGATCGACGGAGTTGTGGTGAGCTCCACGTATATCCGGGTGCTGGTGGAGCGCGGGGAGATGGAGCGGGCGAGCCGGTTCCTCGGCAGGCCGTACCAGATTCTGGGGACGGTTCGCCATGGCAATCAGATCGGCCGCACCATCGGCATTCCGACGCTGAACCAGATCCCGGAGGAGGGGAAGCTCCTGCCGCCGTTCGGGGTCTACTATTCGGACGTGCTTCTGGACGGCCGGATTTATCACGGCATGACCAACATCGGCGTCAAGCCGACGATCCGGGAGGGGAAGGCGCCCGGAAAACAGCCGGCCGTGACCGTCGAGACATATCTGTATGATTTTGACGGGGATGTCTATGGAGAGAAGGTACTGACCAGCCTTTACACGTTCCGGCGCAGCGAACGGAAGTTCGCGTCGCTGTCTGATCTAAAGGCGCAGATGCAGCGGGATATCGAGGCGGGAAGAGAGTTTCACCGCGGAAGAGACTGCAGATGACCAGACGATGGCCGGTGGAAATCCGCAGTGTGAGTAGAATTATATACTTGGTAAAATGCACCCAATAGGGTATACTTGCGTTGGGCTTTCAAATACTATACCCTATTGGGTATTAATTTAATCAATTTTAAGATACTATACCCTTTATGGTGTAGTTTTACAGGGATAAGAATGTCTACCATTATCGGAGAATATGTAAAAAAGGAACGGAAAAAGCTTGGTCTCACCCAGGAAGAGTTTGCGGTTTGCTCTGGTCTTGGGCTTCGCTTTGTCCGTGAATTGGAACAGGGAAAAGAAACCGTGCGTATGGACAAAGTAAATCAGGCACTGATGATGTTTGGAATGCAGGCTGTTCCAGGCAGAATTGCAAGAGCAGATGAAACTAATGAATGCTTGAACCTGTGCGCAAAATTTCTTTACAAAGATTACACTGCGTGATATTCTAATCCTGCTATGCGTCTATGCATGGCAGCAGATGATTACCTCCGCCCGGATCCCGGCTGTCTCCGGCCAGACCCTGGAGGATGGTGCATGTGAAAGCCCTGCGGGGCAGAAGGAGAAGACATGATTTCACAGGAAAAGAAGACAGAGATTATCAAAAAGTATGCACGCGACGAGAAGGACACCGGTTCTCCGGAAGTTCAGATTGCAGTTCTGACTGAGAGAATCCGTGAGCTGACCGATCACATGAAGAAGAATCCGAAGGACTTCCACTCCAACCGGGGACTTCTGAAGATGGTTGGTAAGAGAAGAGGCCTTCTTGACTATCTCAAGAAGAATGATCTGGAGAAGTACCGCAAGCTGATCGCGGATCTGGGCATCAGAAAGTAATTTTCCAGCACAGCACAGAAAGAGACGGCTGTCTGCCGGTTTCCGGCAGGGAGTCCGTCTCTTTATCGGTTTATAGAAGACGAGACGAAGCAAAGAGACGAAGAGGAGATAAAAGAGAGATGTATAAGACGTATTCCATGGATCTTGCCGGCAGGCAGCTGTCGATTGATATCGGCCGGGTCGGAAAACAGGCAAATGGCTGTGCATTCATGCACTATGGGGACACCACGGTGCTTTGCACGGCGACCGAGTCGGCACAGCCGCGCGAGGGCGTGGATTTCTTCCCGCTGAGTGTGGAGTACACGGAAAAGTTCTATGCCATTGGCAAATTTCCGGGAGGATTCAACAAGAGAGAGGGCAAGGCCAGCGAGAATGCGATTCTGACGAGCCGCGTGATCGACCGCCCGATGCGCCCGCTGTTTCCGAAGGATATGCGCAACGATGTCACGCTCGAGTGTATGGTGATGAGCGTGGATCCGGCATGCAGACCGGAGCTCGTGGCGATGATTGGTGCCTCTGTCGCTACCTCGATTTCGGATATTCCGTTCGCCGGCCCCTGCGCGACCACGCAGGTCGGTCTTGTGGACGGGAAGGTGATCATCAATCCCAGCCAGAAGGAGTGGGATGAGGGGGATCTGCGCCTGACAGTGGCCTCGACCGCGGACAAGGTCATCATGATTGAGGCGGGAGCAAACGAGATCCCGGAGAAGGACATGATCAGCTATATCTATCAGGCTGATGCGGTCAACAAGCAGATCATTGCCTTCATCAATCGAATCGTGGCGGAGGCCGGCAAGCCGAAGCAGGAATATACCTCTGTCGCCGTGCCGGATCAGATGTTCGAGGATATGAAGAAGGTCGTCTCTCCGGAGGAAATGGAGGAGGCCTGCTTCACGGACGACAAGCAGACGCGAGAGAAGAGAATTGCCGAGATTACAGAGAGAATGAAAGCAGCGTTCGAGGGGAACGATGCGTATCTCGCCCAGCTCGGCGATGCGGTCTATCAGTACGAGAAGAAGACCATCCGGAAGATGATTCTGAAGGATCACAAGCGCCCTGACGGACGTCTGCTGACACAGATCCGCCCGCTGGCTGCAGAAGTCGGCCTGATTCCGAGAGTCCACGGCTCCGCGATGTTCACCCGCGGGCAGACGCAGATCTGCGATGTCGTCACCCTGGCGCCGCTCTCCGACGCACAGAAGGTGGAGGGACTCGACCCCAATATCACCACCAAGCGGTATATCCACCAGTATAATTTCCCGGCTTACTCTGTTGGAGAGACCAAGGTTTCCCGCGGACCGGGACGCCGCGAAATCGGTCACGGCGCGCTTGCTGAACGCGCTCTGCTGCCGGTGCTTCCGTCCGTGGAAGAGTTTCCGTACGCCATCCGTGCGGTCTCCGAGACGCTGGAGTCCAACGGTTCAACCTCCATGGCTTCCACCTGCGCGTCCTGCATGGCGCTGATGGATGCCGGTGTTCCGATCAAGAAGCAGGTTGCCGGTATCAGCTGCGGCCTCGTGACCGGCGACACGGACGATGATTTCGTCCTGCTGACCGACATCCAGGGCCTCGAGGACTTCTTCGGCGACATGGATTTCAAGGTGACCGGCACGCATGACGGCATCACGGCGATCCAGATGGATATCAAAATCCATGGCCTGACCCGTCCGATTGTCGAGGGCGCGATCCAGCGCTGCAAGGATGCCCGCGAGTATATCATGGCGAACGTCATGACACCGGCGATCGCGGAACCCCGCAAGGAGGTCTCCAAGTACGCGCCGAAGATCATCTACACGCAGATCGATCCGGAGAAGATCGGCGATGTGGTCGGCAAGCAGGGCAAGACGATCAACGAGATTATCAAGCGCACCGGCGCGCAGATTGATATTGACGACGACGGAAAGGTATCGATCTGCGGACAGGACAAGAACGCGCTGCTTGAGGCGCGGAAGATGATCGAGATCATCACCACTGATTTTGAAGAGGGAATGATTCTCGACGGCACCGTCGTTTCCATCAAGGAGTTCGGTGCATTCATCGAGTTCGCACCGGGCAAGGAGGGAATGGTCCACATTTCCAAGATCACGAACCACCGGCTCGAGCGGGTTGAGGATGCACTCAGCATCGGCCAGAAGGTCACGGTAAAGTGCCTCGGCAAGGACCGCATGGGCAGACTGTCATTCTCGATCAAGGACGCCCCGCAGCATCAGTAAATTCATCCGATCAGACCCGGCAGAAGGTTCAGGACTGGAGTGAGTTCCGGTTCTGGACTTTTTGTGCCGGGTCTTTCTTTGTGAAGGCGGCGGGCCAGAAGCCATGATGCAAGATTGCTTGCAGATCAAGGCAGCCAGAGACCGCACATCATCGATTGCGGAGCACGAGATGATGGCGGAGTCGCCGTATCGGGCAGGGAAGATTTCAATTTCAATAATCTGCATTGCAGGCCGTTCAGGGAGAAAAAATATATGGCTTATTCCATGAAAGAAGAAATTGCGCGTCGGCGCACCTTTGCAATCATTTCGCATCCGGATGCCGGCAAGACGACGCTGACGGAGAAGTTCCTGCTGTACTCCGGGACGATCAACACGGCAGGCTCTGTCAAGGGCAAGGCAACGGCGAAGCATGCCGTCTCCGACTGGATGGAGATCGAGAAGCAGCGCGGTATTTCTGTCACAAGCTCGGTGCTGCAGTTTGAATATGACGGCTGCGTGGTCAATCTGCTGGACACGCCCGGTCATCAGGATTTCTCGGAGGACACATACCGCACACTGATGGCGGCGGACTCGGCGGTCATGGTCATTGACGGATCGAAGGGCGTCGAGCCGCAGACGAGGAAGCTGTTCAAGGTCTGCGCGATGCGCCACATCCCGATCTTCACCTTTATCAACAAGATGGACCGCGACGCGCTCGACACCTTTGACCTGCTCGACGATATCGAAAAAAATCTCGGTGTCGCCACCTGCCCGATGAACTGGCCGATCGGTTCCGGCAAGCGGTTCAAGGGAATTTTTGACCGGGAGCTGGAGGATGTCCTGATGTATTCGGACACGAAGAAGGGAACGAAGGAGGGACATGAGGAACGGATTCCCCTGTCTGACACGGCAAAGCTCGGCGAGGTCCTCGGCGGCGAGGCCCTGGAGAAGCTGCAGTCGGAGATCGAGCTTCTCGACGGAGCCTCCGAGCCGTTTGATCTCGACGAGGTGCAGGCGGGCATGCTGACGCCGGTGTTCTTCGGCTCGGCGCTGCAGAATTTTGGCGTGGAGATCTTCCTGCATCATTTCCTCCGCATGGCACTGCCGCCGACACCGCGCGTCTCGGATCAGGGACCGGTCGATCCGTATACCGAGGATTTCTCGGCCTTTGTCTTCAAAATTCAGGCGAACATGAACAAGGCGCACCGGGACCGCATCGCATTTCTGCGCATCTGCTCGGGAAAGTACGACGCCACCCAGGAGGTGAAGCACGCCCAGTCCGGACGGGTTGCGCGTCTGTCCCAGCCGCAGCAGCTGATGGCGGACGACCGGAAGGTGGTGTCCGAGGCATATGCCGGTGATATCATCGGCGTCTTCGATCCGGGTCTCTACGGCATTGGGGATACCTTCTGCATGCCGAAGGCCACGTTCCGCTATGAGGGGATTCCGACCTTTGCGCCCGAGCATTTTGCCAGAGTGCGTCAGGTGGACACCATGAAGCGCGACCAGTTTGTGAAGGGCATCAGCCAGATCGCGCAGGAGGGTGCCATTCAGATCTTCCGCGAGAGCGGGATGGGGATGGAGGAGATCATCTGCGGCGTCGTCGGCGTGCTGCAGTTCGATGTGCTTAAGTTCCGGCTGAAGAACGAGTACAATGTGGATATCATTCTGGAGCAGCTGCCCTATGAACATATCCGCTGGGTCGCAAAGTGGGACGGCGATGTGAAGAACATTGTCGGCACCTCGGATATGAAACGCATCGAGGATCTGAAGGGAAATCCGCTCCTGCTCTTCATCAATGAGTGGTCGGTGCAGATGGTGCTGGACCGCAACAAGGGACTGGAGCTGGCGGAGTTCCGGAAAAACTGAGGAATTCCGCCTCTTTTTCGGGTGAAAACTATATAATAGGAGCAGCCCTGCCGTCTGCAGGCAGGGGGCAGGAGGCGTCATGGAAGAGAGCGAGAAGAAGGAAGAGCCGGAATTCGCAGAAGAGATTTTGAAGCTGATCCGCAGCAATATGTCTCCGAAGCTGCTGGCGGAGCAGCTGTCTGACTATCATGCCAATGACCTGGCGAATGTTCTGCCTGTGCTCAGTCCCAAGGAACGCAGCACGATATACCGCATTCTGAATACGGATGACCTTGCGGAGGTCATGGAGTATGCAGATGAGGACGCAGATCATTATCTGGACGAAATGGACCCGCGCAAGGCTGCCGAGGTGCTCTCCCACATGGAGACGGACACGGCGGTCGATATCCTGAAGAACACGCAGTCGCCGAAGAAGCAGGCCTGGGTGGAGCTGATGGACCCGGAGGCGAGAAACACCCTGAATTCTCTCGCTGCCTACAATGAAGACCTCATCGCCAGCCGCATGACCACGAATTTTGTCACACTGCAGAGCACGATGACGATTCAGGAGGCCATGCGGTCCCTGATTGATCAGGCGGCGGTGCACGACAATATCTCCGTAATTTATGCGCTCGACGATCAGGGCATTTACTATGGCGCCGTCGACCTGAAGGAATTGATCATCGCGCGCCGGGACACAAAGCTCGAGGACGTCATCACGACCAATTATCCGTATGTCTACGCGGACGAGAAAATTGATGACTGTCTCGAAAAGCTGAAGGATTATTCCGAGGAATCCATCCCGGTTTTATCAGATACGAACCGGATTCTGGGTGTGATCACCGCGCAGGATGTCACCGAGGTCGTCGATGACGAGATGGGCGAGGATTACGCAAAACTCGGTGGTCTGTCCGCGGAGGAGGATCTGAAGGAGCCGGTGAAGCAGAGCGTGCGCAAGCGTCTGCCGTGGCTCATTCTCTTGCTGTTTCTGGGCATGGGAGTGTCGAGCGTGGTCGGCGCGTTTGAGGCGGTGGTGGCGCAGCTCACGGTGCTTATGAGCTTCCAGTCCATGATCCTGGACATGGCCGGAAATGTCGGCACGCAGTCACTGGCTGTGACGATCCGCGTCCTGATGGACGAGAAGCTGACGGTAAAGGAGAAGCTGCATCTGATCGGCAAGGAGATGACCGTCGGCGGCGCCAACGGTCTGCTGCTCGCCGTGATGGCCTTTGTCGTGATCGGGATCTACTGTATGGCATTCAAGCATATTGCGGTGATGCACGCCTTTGCCATCTCAGGCTGCATCGGTGTGTCCCTGATTCTGGCGATGGTTATCTCGAGCTTTGTCGGGACGGCGGTACCGATGTTTTTTAAGAAAATCGGCGTTGACCCGGCGGCTGCGTCCGGACCGCTCATCACAACCATCACGGATATGGTCGGTGTCGTATCCTATTACGGACTTGCCTGGATTGTGCTGATCGGCATTCTGCATATGTGAGGCTTCTCGTGCGGCTGATTTCAATCATGACGGTGGTTTGAACGGTAGTCTGAAATGCAGGATGTAAAGGACGGAGAGAATGCGGGCACCGGGAAACCTGTGCAGGAATACTTCTTCCCAGAACGCGAAAACAGAGCGCTGCCGCGCACGGACGGCAGCGCTCTGTTTTCGGTGCGCCCGGCACTTTCAAGCCGCGGGCAGGATCGGACGCGTGTTATTTCTGCATAGCATCCCGGATTGCAGCGAGAAGATCCGGGAATTCCTCAAAGTGAGGGATGTCCGGGTTGTCCCGGATGATCTGCGGCGTGCTCTTGAAGAGAAAACCTGCCTTGCCTGCACGAATCATGCCGAGGTCATTGAAGGAATCGCCGCTCGCGATGGTGTCGAAGCCGATCGACTGCAGTGCCCGGACGGTAGAGAGCTTGCTCTGCGCAATGCGCATCCGGTATCCGGTGATGGTGCCGTCGTCTGCTACCTCGAGGGTGTTGCAGAACAGGGTGGGATAGCCGAGTTTCTTCATAAGAGGCATGGCGAACTGCGTGAAGGTATCGCTGATGATGATTACCTGGGCGAAGGAGCGGAGCTCATCCAGAAATTCCTTTGCGCCCGGAAGCGGATCAATGGTGGAGATGACTTCCTGGATCTGAGGCAGGCCGAGATGGTGCTCGCGAAGAATGGAGAGACGATAGCGCATCAGCTTGTCGTAGTCGGGCTCATCGCGGGTTGTAAGTTTCAGCTCCGGAATCCCGCTTGCCTTTGAAAACGCGATCCAGATCTCCGGCACCAGAACGCCTTCCATGTCGAGACAGATAATATCCATGATTTGTCCTTTCTGCGTAACCGTTCAGCACATGCTGGCAATGAATGCATGTCAGAAACAATTTTCTTCTATTTCTCCGTATGATTGTAATGGATTTTCTTCCAGTATGCAAAATGCGGGAACGATGCTAAAATAACTTTGATTAAGAAAACCCGAAGATGACGGACCTGATGCGGGCAAAAGCGTATTCGGGCTTTTCTCCTGCGTATACCGCAAAGAACGCGGCATTGGGGATCAATTTGTTACTTATAATGGGCGTGATGCCTCAACAGCCGTCAGGCAGGGCGGCAGGAAAGGTAAATATGTCTGAGATATGGAATGAGGATGGCACTGTCATGAAGACAGAAGAGCCGGAGAACAAGGTAAATACTGCTGAGAAGGTTGCGGAAACCACTGATGCAGGGAATGTGGCAGAAGCGGGTGCGATGCAGGACGCAGCGGTAGAAAGCGCAGCCGCGGAGACGGAGGATGCTGCGGCAGCTGAGTGCTGCGCAGAAGAGACGAATGAAGCCGGGGCGCAGACCGCGGATGCAACGGCGGAGGGCGCTTCGGTGCAGAACGGGGAAGCCGGATGCAGCGCGGCGGAGACGGCCGGGATGCAGACCGCGGATGCGGAGGAGAGCGGGCAGGAGAGCACTGACAGCCCGACCGGTGATACAGAAAAGCAGCCAGCGCCGGAGGAAAAGCCCTCAATGAAGGAGAAGCTGAACGATTACGGAGTAAAGCTTCGCTCGCAGACCGCCCGGGTCGGCAGCACGGTCCGGGAACAGACGGCACGGGTTGGCAACGCAGTCCGGGAGGCAGCGGAGAAATCGCGTCAGAACGCGGCGGAGCGCGCTTCCCAGAACGTGCAGGCGCAGGAGCAGAGGCCGACGGATGACGCAGTCGGGACGGTCCGGATTGCGGACGACGTGGTCGCGATGATTGCGAGTGTCGCGGCACAGGAAGTTGACGGCGTCGCCGGGATGGCAGCGGGCACCACGAGGGAGTTCCTCGGCAGCATCGGCGTGAAGGATCCGCAGAAGGGCGTGCGGGTGGAGGTGAACGACCGCAATGTCCGGGTCGATCTTCAGATTATCATGGGATATGGATTTAATATTCCGGCGACCTCCAGTAAGGTACAGGCCCGTGTCAAACAGGCCATTGAGAACATGACCGGACTTTCCGTGACGGATGTCAATGTCCGCATCGCGGGAATCAAGCTTGCAGATAATTCCGACAGCAACGAATAAGAGAGTGACAGAACATGGCAATGTACAGACGCACCATCCGGGAGCAGCTCTTTAAACTTCTATTCCGCTTCGATTTTCTTTCCGGGGAGGAGATGAAGGAGCAGGAGGAGCTGTTTTTCGACAGCGGAGACCAGACCTTTAGCGAGGCAGACCGCACAGAAATCACGGAGAAGCTGGAACGTATTCTCGCGCACCGCGAAGAAATCGACCGGGAGATCGCAGAGCGGTCAGAGGGCTGGTCCCTTGACCGCATGGGAAAGGTAGAACTGACGGTACTCCGGCTCGCAGTCTACGAGATGAAGTATGATGACTCCGTACCGGAGAAGGTCGCCATCAACGAGGCTGTGGAGCTGGCCCGCCGGTTCGGACAGGATGGCGCACCGGCATTTGTGAATGCCATTCTCTCCCGGTTCACCAGGGAGGGGGAGAAAAAGTACGAGCAGCAGAAGGCGCTGAAGACGGAGAAAAAGGAAGAGGAAGCAGCGCCGGACCGCAACCGGCCGAGAAACGGCGGTGCGCAGGTACACATTGTGCATGCCAGGAAACAGAGATGACCAGGCACAGGAAGTTGAGGCGGTGAAGCGGAGCTTCCCGGGAGAAAAGGGCGGAACAGCTGCCAGATTTTGACGTGATGTATGCGCTGAAGGAGCACCGGGACATCATCTGCGCAGCGGTTCCCGCACAGAAAACGGCCGGCCATGAATAGAACGATTTATTCCATCGCACAGGTAAATGAATATATCCGAAATATGTTCCGGCAGGATATTATGCTGCAGCAGATTCTCGTGAGGGGCGAGGTCAGCAACTGTAAGTATCATTCCTCCGGACATATTTATTTTACGCTGAAGGACGAATCCGGCGTGCTGAACTGTGTCATGTGGGCTATGTTCAAGCCGCGCGGACTGAAATTCTCGATGAAGGACGGAGACGAGGTCATTGTATATGGCTATGTGTCCGTCTATGAGAAGACCGGGCAGTATCAGCTGTATGCAAAACAAATCGTTCTGGACGGTGTGGGACAGCTGCAGGAGCAGTTTGAACGGCTGAAGAAAAAGCTCGAAGAGCAGGGAATGTTCGACGAGGCGTATAAGCAGCCTCTTCCCGCCTATGTGAGGACGCTCGGCGTGGTCACCGCGGATACCGGAGAGGCCGTCCACGACATTATCACAACAGCCAGGCGGCGGAATCCGTTCATCCGGATCATTCTGAAGCCTGCTCTGGTGCAGGGTCCGGACGCGCCGGCGTCGATTATCCGCGGAATCCGGGCACTAGACAGCCTGTCCGGGCGGGACCATCCGGATGTCATCATCATCGGCAGGGGCGGCGGATCCATGGAGGATCTCTGGTGCTTTAACGATGAAGGGCTGGCGGCCGCTGTATTTGAATGCCGGACACCGATCATCTCGGCGGTGGGGCACGAACCGGATTATGTCATCACGGATTATGTGGCGGACCGGAGAGCCCCGACGCCGACCGGCGCCGCGGAGATTGCGGTCTTCGATTACAGGAGGTTCGCGCAGACCCTGCAGAGCACGCAGGATTCGCTCTCGGGGCAGATGGAGAACAGCCTCGACCGGTATCGGAGAAAACTGGAGGCGGATCAGCGTCTTCTGACGCATCTGTCGCCGGCCTCCCGCATCCGGGAGCAGAGGACCTTCACGGCGCACGCGGCGCAACGGCTGACTGATGGGATGACTATGGCTCTGGAGAGAGCTTACCGGCAGCAGGAACGGTTTTCCAGGGAGACCCTGACCGAGGCTATGCAGCGTGCCATCCGGCAGCGCCGGGACACTCTCTCTGTATTCAGCGCCTCGCTGGACGGATTGTCGCCGCTGCGGAGGCTGTCCGGAGGGTTCGGCTATCTCACCCGGGACGGAAAACCGGTGCTGGCCGCGGCAGAGGTCCGTGCAGGGGACAGGATTGACATCCGGCTGCGGGACGGCTCTGTTGCGGCGAGAGCGGAGGAAATTGTTCTGCGGGATGAGCCGTGACCGCTTGCACAATGATTATGCAGAAAATGGTGCAGGGAGCGGAAAAAGAGAAATCACCGGAGGAAAAGCCATCCGTGGCAGATCATATCGACGAGGTACATAACATGATGAATGAGTCAGCTGGAGCAGCGCAGGTGGAGATGTCCCGGAACGGAGAGACTTCCCGGGAGTGGGAAAAGCCCGGAGAAGCCGTTTTGCAGACGCCGGAGTCATCCTCCGGAGAGGAGACACAGCCTGCTGTGGACACGCTCTCCATCGAGCAGTCGTTTGCTGAGCTGGAGAAGATTCTCGCAGCGATGCAGAATCCGCAGATTCCTCTGGAGGAATCGTTCCGCGCCTATGAGAGGGGTATGAAGCTTGTGAAGCACTGTAATGACCGCATCCGTGATGTGGAGCAGAAGGTGCAGAAGCTGGGAGCTGACGGCGGATTCACGGATTTTGACGTGCAGTGAGCGATTCACGGATTTGACGTGCAGTGAGCGGAGAGACGGCGCTGACAGGCTGCTTTGGAGGTTGTTTTCCGGTATCGGAGTTATTATTTGCTGGGGGACTCCGGCGGGCGATTCCTGCCCGGGGTTTCGGGTTCCGCAGCCGGTGCAACCGCAGCCGCGGGTTCCGCAGCCGGTGCAATCGAAGCCATTGGCTCCGCAGCCGGTGCAACTGCAGCCGCGGATTTTGTTTCAGCGGGGTATGAAAATGAATTTTGAAAAAGCAATTTCGGAACGGAGTAGCCATCTGAACGAGGTGATCCAGGCGTATCTGCCGAAGCCCGAGGGATATGCCGCGCGGGTCATCGAGGCGATGGACTACAGTGTGGAGGCGGGGGGAAAGCGGCTGCGGCCGATGTTTGTCCTTGAAACCTGCCGGATGTACGGCGGAGAGGAGCGGGATGCCGCGCCGTTTCTTGCCGCACTGGAGATGATACACACGTACTCTCTTGTGCACGACGATCTTCCGGAGATGGACAATGATGAATACCGCCGGGGAAAAAAGACGACGCATGCGGTATTCGGCGCCGGCATGGCGGTGATCGCCGGGGATGGACTGTTGAATTTTGCCTATGAGACGGTGCTGCGCGCGATCGCGGAGGAAGAAAGGGAGGCGGTCCAGGCGCGCAAAATCCGCGCGGCCTGCCTGATGGCGAAAAACGCCGGTGTGTATGGCATGGTCGGCGGGCAGTGCGCGGATCTCGTGGGTGAAGGCAAGAACGGTGTGACGGCCGGGGAACTGTGGTACATTCATAAACACAAGACGGCCTGCATGATTGAGAGCGGGCTTGCCATCGGCGCAATGCTGGCCGGTGCGCCGGAGGACGACATCGAGAGACTGCAGAAGATCGGGGAGGATATCGGCATCGCATTTCAGATCGAGGACGACATTCTGGATGTGCGCGGGAGCGCCGCTGAGCTCGGCAAATCCACGGGAAAGGACGCCGCGGAGAACAAGGCAACCTATATCTCTGTGCACGGGCTGGAGCAGGCGGAGCGTGACGCGGAGAAGCTGACCCGGGAGGCGCTCGGCCTGTTTGACAGTCTCTCCGCGGAGAACGAATTTCTCCGCACGCTGATCCAATCCCTGATGACGAGAACACATTGAAGATGAGCAATATTCTGGATTCTATTCAAAAACCAAATGATATCAGGGATATCCCGCCGGAGTACTATCCGCAGCTGGCACAGGAAATCCGGGACTTCCTGATTGAGCACATCAGCCGGACCGGAGGGCATCTCGCGAGCAACCTGGGAGCCGTGGAACTCACCATGGCGCTGCACCTGTTCCTTCATTTCCCGGAGGACAAGCTGGTATGGGATGTGGGGCATCAGTCCTACACGCACAAAATTCTCACCGGGCGCAAGGATCAGTTTGACACGCTCCGGCAGTACGGGGGGCTGAGCGGATTTCCGAAGCGGAAGGAGAGTCCGTGCGATGCCTTCGATACCGGGCACAGCTCCACCTCCATCTCCGCCGGGCTGGGCCTGGTGAAGGCGAGGGACCTTGAGGGACGCAATAATACGGTTGTGTCTGTTATCGGAGACGGCGCGCTCACCGGCGGCATGGCGCTGGAGGCGATCAACAATGCCTCCAAGCTGAACACAAATTTTATCATCGTGCTCAACGACAACGGCATGTCCATCAGCCCGAATGTGGGCGGATTTTCCATGTATCTCAACGACATCCGCACCTCCGACAGCTATCTTCATCTGCGCGACAAAATATACTACTCCATGAACGACAATCTGCCGAAGATGGTGAAGGGTATCCAGCGGGCCAAAAATTCGCTGAAGCAGCTCATGATTCCCGGCATGATGTTTGAGGACATGGGTATCACTTATCTCGGCCCTGTGGACGGCCACGATATCGGCGCCATGCTGAAGGTGTTCCAGGACGCGCGGCGGATCAACAAGACGGTGCTGGTCCATGTCATCACGACCAAGGGGAAGGGCTACGGCCCGGCGGAGAAGCATCCGTCCAGATTTCACGGCACCGGCCCCTTCGACATCGCGACCGGGCTGCCGAAGGCGTCAAAGTCCAAGGCGGCCTGGACGGATATTTTCTCGACCGTCATGATCAAGCTGGCGACGCGTGATCCGAAGATTGTCGCGATCACGGCGGCGATGGAGGAGGGAGTCGGACTCAAGCGGTTCCACAACATCTTCCCGGACCGGTTCTTCGATGTCGGGATCGCAGAGCAACATGCGGTGACATTTGCAGCCGGACTCGCGGTGGGCGGACTCACGCCGGTCGTCTGTATTTATTCCTCCTTCCTGCAGCGCGCGTATGATCAGATCATTCACGATGTCTGCATCCAGAACCTGCATGTCATCTTCGCCGTGGACAGAGCGGGGCTGGTCGGTGCGGACGGAGAGACGCATCAGGGCATTTTCGATATTTCTTACCTGTGCTCGGTTCCGAACATGACGGTCATGGCGCCCAAGAACAAGTGGGAGCTGTCTGACATGATGAAGTTCGCAGATGCCGGCAGCGGTCCGGTCGCCATCCGCTATCCGCGCGGTGCGGCCTGCGACACCATGCAGGAGTACAGAGAACCCATCTCCGCGGGAAAAGCCGAGGTGCTGGTCCGGGAGAAGGACATTCTGCTGCTCGCTCTTGGGTCGATGGTAGAAACAGCCATGCAGGTGCGCGACGATCTGAAGAAGCGGGGACTGTCCGTCTCTGTGGTCAATGCGCGTTTTGCAAAACCGATCGACACCGGCATGCTGGATTCCTTTGTCCGGAATCACTCCCTGATTGTCACCATGGAGGAAAACGTCCGGACCGGAGGATTTGGCGAGCGGGTCCTCGAATACCTGAACCGGGCGGGCCATATGGATGGCTCGCTTACTGTGCTCAATATCGCCATTCCCGATGAATTCGTGCCGCACGGCGGCGTGCCGGTGCTCCGGCAGGTGCTCGGAATTGACCGGGACGGCGTCCGCGAGGCGGTCATCCGCGCCTGGGCGGCCCACCATCCGATGCCGTGCCCTGCCCAGCAGACAAAGCAGCCGGGCGAGCTGGTGGATACGCCGGACACAGAGGTGGATGAATAGAGGGAGGTTTTGTCCCAAACAAGCTAAACTCGTTAGGGACAATTTCTGGCTGCAGGCCGGCAGGGAAGGAACAGGATTATGGCAAAACGCAGGCTGGATCTGCTTCTCACAGAGCGGGGACTGGTACCGTCCCGGGAACGGGCAAAATCGCTGATTATGGCAGGGGTGGTCTATGTCAACGGGCAGAAGGAGGACAAGGCGGGCACGGGTTTTGATCCGGATCCGGACAAAACCAGAATCGAGGTGCGGGGGCAGGTTTTGCCTTATGTCTCGCGCGGCGGGCTGAAGCTGGAGAAGGCGTTGCGGGTCTTTCCGATCCGGCTTGCCGGGAAAACGTGCATGGATATCGGCGCGTCGACCGGCGGGTTCACGGATTGTATGCTGCAGAATGGGGCGGCGCGGGTGTTCTCGATTGATGTGGGATATGGGCAGCTCGACTGGAAGCTGCGGAATGATCCGCGTGTCATCTGCATGGAGAAAACGAATTTCCGCTATGTGACAGAGGAGACGCTGTTCTCTGCCGTGGAATCCGGCAGAGGGGCGGCAGAACCTGTGCTGGAGGACAGGAGGGGAAGGATCGGACCGGCTTCGATGCAGGCAGCGGAGGAGACGGCGCCGGCGTCGGAGGAATCATCAGGGGAATCATCAGAGAAATCCCGCTCCGGGATTCGGGTTGATTTTGCCTCCTGCGATGTCTCCTTCATTTCGCTTCGCATCATTCTCCCGCCGGCGTATGCCATTCTGTCGCCGGGAGCACAGATGGTGTGTCTCATCAAGCCGCAGTTCGAGGCGGGCAGGGAGAATGTCGGGAAAAAGGGTGTGGTCAGGGACCGCGGCGTGCACCGGGATGTGATCCGCGCCTGCACCGATTATGCCAGGGAAGCCGGCTTCCGAATACTGGGACTTGATTATTCTCCGATCCGGGGACCGGAGGGCAACATCGAGTATCTGATGTGGCTTGGCAAGCCGGCAGAGGTAACGACAGCGCAGCAGCCAGAGGCGTCTGGATTGCGGGAATCCTCTGGGTTGCAGGGAGCGTCTGAGGAGCTGCAGGGGTCGGCTGAGTTACAGGAAACGTCTGAGCTGCAGGGAGCGGCTGGATTGCAGAAGACCTCTGGATTGCAGGAGGTCTCTGTGACAGAAGACCAGATCAGAGAGCTGGTCGACGCAGCGCATGCGGAGCTGGACCGGTAGAACGGATCCGGAAAAAACTGACCCGGAAAATTGACCCGGAAAACGGAAGAGCTCCCTTCCCGGAAACAAGCAGCGGGCGGTGCGGCTCCGCGGATATGTCAATGTGGGGCCGGAGTGGGCAAGGCAACTGCCCTGCGTACCGTGCGGCTCCGCGGATATGTCAATGTAGGACTGGAGGGCGGAACCAGCCCGTCAGTCTGCCACTGTGTCAGGTAAAGCAGCTGACTACAGACTATGGATCATTTTTATATCATTGCTAACAAAAATAAGAAGTCGGCGGAGAAGCTGCAGCACGAGATATGTGAATTTCTCGAGGCAGCGGGCAAGACGGTGACTGTAGCTGCTGAGAAAGCGGAACGCGGGCACATCGCTCCGGATGGATGCGAGTGCATTCTTGTTCTCGGCGGCGACGGGACGATGCTGAACGCGGCGGACGACAATGCGGAGGGACAGATCCCGCTTCTTGGAATTAATCTCGGTACGATGGGTTATCTCGCGGAGATTGAGAAGGATGCCTGGAAAGAAGCGCTCACGAGGCTGCTCGATGGAAATTTTGAAATCGAGGAGCGGATGATGCTGATGGGATATGTGGAGGACTGTCCGGGCCGTCGAACAAGAACAGCGCTGCAAGCCCTGAATGATGTTGCCATTACAAGGTCCGGGCAGCTCCGGGTTGTTCCCTACGATGTATATGTGAACGGACAGTTTCTCAACCGGTACGAGGCCGACGGCATCATCCTGTCCACGCCAACCGGTTCCACGGGATATAACCTGTCGGCCGGAGGACCCATCGCGGAACCGCAGGCAAAACTCATCCTGCTGACGCCTATCTGCCCGCACACACTGAACACCCGGACTATTATCCTCTCTCCGGAGGACAGAATAGAGATTGAAATCGGAAAGGCAAGGGATGGCGCGGAGGTGTCCGTTGAGGCGGATTTTGACGGAAGTGATCATGCACTGTCCATGAAGTCAGGGCAGCGCATCACGGTGCAGGCCTCACCGATGACGACAAAAATCATCCGGATCTACCGGCAGAGTTTTCTGGAGACCCTGCATCGGAAAATGTCAGCGCGGTGAGAATGTGTGTGCAACACGCGCAATATATCGCAATATTTATGGAGAAAAGGTATTTTGTCCCTAACGAGTTTAGCTTGTTTGGGACAATTTTTGTACCAAACAAGCTAAACTTGTTAGGGACAATTTCGCGCTTGCTTCCGTTGTCTGAGATGGTATAATTATTCATAAATGATGCATAAAAATACCGGATGGCAGCGGAAGGAAGCAGGATCATGAAGAAGGACAGGCATTCGAAAATTCTGGAGATTATCCGGACGCAGGATATAGAGACGCAGGAGGAGCTGGCTGACGCACTGCGAAGAAGTGGATATGATGTGACGCAGGCGACGGTTTCCCGGGATATCCGGGATCTGCGGCTGACGAAGATGCAGACGGGTAAGGGGCATCAGAAGTATGCGGCAGGGGAGGTTCAGAGTCAGTCTCATCTGTCGGATAAGTATATTCGTGTTCTGCGGGAGGGGTTTGTGTCGATGGATCCAGCGCAGAATATTCTAGTGGTGAAGACGGTCTCCGGCATGGCGATGGCGGTGGCTGCGGCGATTGATGCGATGCATTTTCCGGAGGTGGTCGGCTGTATCGCGGGGGATGACACGATCATGGCGGCGATCCGGACGGCGGACGACACAGCGGTGGTGATGAGAAAGCTGGAAGAGGCGATGCAGGGGTGATCCTGTGGGTGGCCGGGCGTCCGAAATGCCGCATCGATGAACAGGAGCGATAAGCTTTTGAATTCTGTCTGACGGGAAGGCTCTCCGTTCAGATGGAAGGGATTATCTGGGGCCTGAACAGGCCGCCAAATTTCAGAGATTATTGCAAGGTATGCTGCGGAGAAAGCGCGGTATCTGGTGGATATGAAATCTGTCTGACGGACCGAAAGAGGAGGTGTTGTCAGTTTGGCAGAAATCATATCTTTTTTATTACAATAATTATAGCAATTTCATATAGAAGATTTTTCGCAATGGACAGGAAATGCTCTTCCAGTGTGCTTTTTTCAGCCCGGAATTCTTGACAGCGCCGATAAACGCGTCTAAATTATTAGAAAATCATTAAGAGAAAGAATGATTGCGGAACCAGAGACGAGGAGGAAAACATTATGAAAAAGACTTCCAGAGTGATCAGTGCGGTGATGGTTTCTGCCATGGCAGTTTCCATGCTTGCAGGCTGTGGAAACAGCGGAGCATCGGGAGCGGCGTCGGGATCTGCGGCTTCTACGGATGCAGCGGCGGCTTCCACTGCAGCAGGCAGTGCGGATACAGCAGCTGCGGCAGCATCGGGCAAGACCTTCAAAATCGGTGCGATCGGACCGCTGACAGGCGGCGCAGCGGCATATGGCAATGCAGTCTGCAACGCAGCTGTGCTTGCAGCAAAGGAAATCAACGCGAACGGCGGGATGAACGGCTATCAGGTAGAGGTGAAGACCGAGGATGATGAGCTGGACAACCAGAAGTCGGTCAACGCATACAATACCCTGAAGGACTGGGGCATGCAGATGCTTGTGGGACCCACCACTTCTGCCTGCTCGATTGCTGTCTCCGAGTACACGAAGGACGATAATATGTTCCAGATCACTCCTTCCGGATCGGCTGTTGACTGCGTGAAGTATGACAACGTCTTCCGTGTCTGTTTCTCCGACCCGGCGCAGGGCACTGCATCGGCGGATTATATCTCAGATCACAAGCTTGCGACCAAGGTCGGCATCATCTATGACAGCTCGGATGTCTATTCCTCCGGTATCACGCAGAATTTCGTGACTGAGGCGCAGGCGAAGGGCCTCACGATTGTCTCGCAGGAGGCATTCACCGCGGACAACAAGACGGACTTCTCTGTGCAGCTGCAGAAGGCAAAGGACGGCGGCGCGGATCTCGTCTTCCTTCCGATCTATTACACCGAGGCTTCCCTCATCCTGCAGCAGGCGAACACGATGGGATATAAGCCCACATTCTTCGGCTGCGACGGCCTTGACGGCATTCTTTCCGTCGACAATTTTGACACCAGCCTCGCTGAGGGTGTCATGCTGTTGACTCCTTTCGCAGCGGATGCGGACGACGATCTGACCAAGAATTTTGTCGCCGCTTACAATAAGGATTACGGCGGAACGCCGAACCAGTTCGCGGCAGACAGCTACGATGCTATGTACGCGATCAAGGCAGCGGTTGAGAAGGCGAATATCACGCCTGATATGAGTATTTCCGATATCTGCGAGGCGATGAAGACTGCTATGACACAGATCACGGTCGACGGGCTGACCTCCGAGGGAATGACCTGGCAGGCATCCGGCGAGCCGAACAAGGAGCCGAAGGCTGTTGTCATCAAGAACGGCGCCTATGTCAGCGCAGAATAAGGAAGAACTTGTTCTCCTACAGGCGCGGTGACACATTCCACCGGAGCGGAATCCGGCAGAAGCGGATGCTGCGGCATCTGACAGCCGGGTCCGGCGGCCGGAGCCTGAATGGAGTCTGAATTCTGCAAAAAATCGATACAGCGGATGAATTTTCAGAGAGCAACGCGGCCCGTGCGGAACGGACCGCGCCTCTCTGAATTCGTTTCCGGGAGGTATCCTATGAGTTTTCTCACATCACTCGTCAACGGGCTGAGTCTCGGCAGCATCTACGCGATCATCGCCCTCGGTTACACCATGGTGTACGGCATCGCGAAGATGCTGAATTTTGCGCACGGCGATTTTATCATGGTCGGCGGCTACATCATCTTCACCTGTGTCTCCACGGCGGGCCTTCCGCCGGCGGCCGGGATCCTGCTGGCCATTGTGCTGTGCACACTCCTCGGGATTGGAACGGAGAAGGTGGCGTACAAGCCGCTCCGCCATGCAAAATCCAACCTGGCCGTCCTGATCACGGCCATCGGCGTCTCCTATCTGCTTGAGAATCTGGCACTGCTGATTTTCGGCGCGGACACCAAGTCGTTCACGAATGTGGTGACCTGGCCGGGGATCACGCTTTTCGGCGGACAGCTCCGCATCCAGGGTGTGACGATCGTGACCATTCTGGTCAGTCTGGCGATTCTGATCGTGCTCCAGCTATTCATCAATCATACGAAGAACGGGCAGGCCATGCTCGCGGTAGCGCAGGATCAGGGAGCTGCGACCCTGATGGGCATTGATGTCAACAAGACCATTTCCCTCACTTTTGCGATCGGCTCCGGACTTGCTGCGATTGCCGGCGCGCTTCTGTGCTCGGCCTATCCGTCGCTCACGCCATATACCGGCGCGATGCCCGGCATCAAGGCGTTTGTCGCGGCCGTGCTTGGTGGCATCGGATCCATACCTGGCGCCATGATCGGCGGACTGGTGCTGGGGATTGTTGAAATTCTGAGCAAGACGTACATTTCCTCCCAGCTGTCGGATGCGATTGTGTTCGGCATTCTGGTTGTGGTGCTGCTGGTCAAGCCGACCGGACTGCTGGGTAAAGTCACGCAGGAGAAGGTCTGACGCCGCGGATCATGCGGCGCGGGCATTGTCCCGATCCGCGGGACAAGGAAGGAGATCTCCGAATTATGACGGAAAAAATTTTGAAGGCAATGACACCGAAGAGAAAGAACGCCCTGAACGGAAAAAGTCCGGTCATGACATATCTTGTCGTTCTCGCGGCGTATGCGGTGCTGGAGCTGTGCATCAAAACCGGCATCATGTCAAGCCATCTGCAGGGTCTTTTGGTCCCCATGGTGTATTACGCGATCGTGGCGGTGGGCCTCAATATCTGCGTCGGCATTCTGGGGGAGCTGTCCCTCGGCCACGCCGGTTTCATGTGCATCGGTGCATTCGGGAGTGCGGTGTTTTCTCTTCTGACTGACGGCGTGCTGCCTGACGGCCTCCGCTTTCTGCTGGCGTTTCTCATCGGCGTCGCACTGGCAACGCTCTTCGGATTCTTGATCGGCATTCCGGTGCTCCGCCTGAACGGCGACTACCTCGCCATTGTGACCCTGGCCTTCGGCGAGATCATCAAAAACCTGCTCAATGCCCTTTACCTTGGCATCGATGAGAACGGTCTGCACGCCTCTCTGTCGAATCAGATGGCGCTTGGCCTGTCGCCGGACGGAAAGATGCTGATCAACGGCGCCATGGGTGTCTCCGGCACGCCGCATGACGCGAATTTCACGATTTCCATGGTAGTGCTGCTGATCGCGCTGTTCCTCGCGCAGAACCTCGTGCATTCCAAGCACGGGCGTGCCATCATGGCCATCCGGGACAACCGCATCGCGGCGGAATCCATCGGAATCAACATTGTCAGATACAAGATGCAGGCCTTTACCATTTCGGCCGCCATCGCCGGCGCCGCGGGCGTTCTGTTCTCCCACAATATCTCCACCTTGCAGGCGTCCTCACAGTATTTTGGCTACAACGTCTCCATCATGATTCTGGTGTATGTGGTTCTCGGCGGCATCGGCAATCTGCGCGGGTCCGTGATTGCGGCCTCGATCCTGTATCTGCTGCCGGAGCTGCTCCGCGGTCTCAACAAGTACCGCATGCTGATCTACTCGATCGTCCTGATCGCCGTGATGATCTTCAACTGGGCACCGGCCGCGATCACGTGGCGTGAGAACCTTGCGGCAAAATTCAGGGCTGGCAGAAACGGCAGAAAGGAGAACGCGTAATGGCACTTCTGGAGGTAAACAATCTGTGCATCTCCTTCGGCGGGCTCCGGGCCGTGGATGACTTCCATCTGACGATTGAAAAGGGGCAGCTGTATGGCCTGATTGGCCCGAACGGCGCCGGCAAGACGACGGTGTTCAATCTGCTCACCGGAGTATATGCCCCGAATGAGGGCCGTATCATTCTGGACGGCCAGGATATCACCGGGCACAAAACCATCGAAATCAACCAGGACGGTATCGCGAGAACGTTCCAGAATATCCGTCTGTTCTCCCAGATGCCGGTCATCGACAACGTCAAGGCCGCGCTGGAGAATCAGTATTCCTACAGTCTCTTCGATTCCCTGACGCATCTTGGAAAATACCGCCGGGTCGAGAAGGAGATCACGGAGCGGTCAATGGATCTGCTGAAGGTCTTTGATCTGGATCGTTTCGCGGAGACGCTCGCCTCGAATCTGCCCTACGGACAGCAGAGAAAGCTGGAAATCGCCCGTGCGATGGCGACCAATCCGAAGCTGCTGCTGCTTGATGAGCCGGCAGCCGGCATGAACCCGAACGAGACGGCGGAGCTGATGAAGACCATTGAGCTGATCCGGGACAAGTTCGGCATCACCATCCTCCTCATCGAGCATGATATGAAGCTGGTCAGCGGAATCTGCGAACGCCTGACGGTTCTGAATTTCGGGCGGGTCCTGTGTGAGGGACCGACGAAGGAAGTGCTGAGCAATCCGGAGGTCATCAAAGCATACCTTGGGGATGAATAATCGGAACGGGAGATAGCCATGGCATTACTGGAAGTAAAAAATCTGAGCGTATACTACGGCGTCATTCAGGCGCTGAAGGGCATTTCGTTTCATGTGGACAAGGGAGAGATTGTCGCGCTGATCGGCGCCAACGGCGCCGGCAAGACGACGACACTCCACACCATCTCCGGTCTGCTCCGTCCGAAGACGGGGGAGATTCTGTATCACGATAAGGACATCACAAAGGTGCCGGGCGCGCAGATTGTAAGGCTCGGCATGGCACAGGTGCCGGAGGGACGCCGCGTCTTTGCGGACCTGACCGTGGAGCAGAATCTGCGGCTTGGTGCATTCACGAGAAAAGATCCGGACAGGACAGCTGCCACGCTGGAGAACATCTACAAGCGCTTCCCCAGACTGAAGGAGCGTGTCCGCCAGCCCGCGGGAACGCTGTCCGGCGGCGAGCAGCAGATGCTGGCGATGGGGCGGGCCCTCATGTCGGAGCCGGATATTATTTTGATGGACGAGCCATCCATGGGACTTTCCCCTATCCTGGTGAACGAGGTTTTTGATATCATTAAGGCAGTCCATGAGGACGGCACCACGGTGCTGCTGGTGGAACAGAACGCAAGAAAGGCGCTTTCCATCGCGGACCGGGCCTATGTCCTGGAGACCGGGACCATCACCATGGAAGGAAAGGCTTCGGACCTTCTGAACGACGAAAGCATCCGGAAGGCCTATCTCGGGGAGTAAAACGGGGGCGGTATCATGAAGAAGATTGTATTTACCATCGAGCGGCAGTACGGCTCCGGCGGGCGCACCGTCGGAAAAATGCTCGCGGAGAATCTGGGCATTCACTATTACAACAAGGAGCTGGTCAAGCTGGCGGCGGAGGAGAGCGGCATCTCCGAGGAGCTGTTCGTGCAGGCGGACGAGAGCCTACGGAGCGATCGGGCGCGGTTCAGTTTCCTTCGGAATCCGAAGACGGTCTACGACGGGCAGCTCTTCACACCGGACAGCGGCGACTTCACCTCCTCCGAAAACCTATTCAACTACCAGGCCAAAATCATACGCCACCTCGCGGAGACGGAGCCCTGCGTCATCGTCGGGCGCTGCGCGGATTTTGTCCTGAAGGACTATGACAATGTCGTGTCGTGCTTCATCCATGCCCCGATGCCGTTCCTGCTCGAGCAGGCGGCGGAGAAGCAGCCGATGCGCGGCGAGGAGCTGCAGCGGTTCATTGAGAAGACGGACCGCCACAAGGCCGCGTATTACGAGTACTACACGGGTCAGACATGGAATGACGCCAACAATTACGACCTGTGCCTCGATTCCAGCCGGCTGGGATTTGAGAAAACCATGGAGGCCATCAAGGCCTACACCCGCGTCCGGTTCGGCGAGGATGTGTTTGACTGATCCGGTGTGAGAGAACTGTTTCTGACGGAACTTTTTGTCCCTAACGAGTTTAGCTTGTTTGGTACAATTTTTGTACCAAACAAGCTAAACTCGTTAGGGACAAACTTGTCAGAGGGCTTGAAAACAGTTTAGAATACGTTCAGTACCCTGGTGCTGCCCGGAGAACGGCGGAGGGGAGAGGAACGAGATGCTGGTAAGTCTGCATGTGAAGAATCTGGCGCTGATCGCGGAGGAGGAGGTTTCCTTCACGGACGGGCTGAATATTTTGACGGGCGAGACGGGCGCCGGAAAGTCGATCATCATCGGCTCGATCAATCTGGCGCTTGGCGCGAAGGCTGACCGGACGGTGATCCGGGACGGGGCGGAGTACGCGCTGATTGAGCTGCTGTTCGAGGCGGATTCTGAGGAGCAGGTGCGACGTCTGAGGGAGATGGATCTTCCTGTGGAGGAGGATGGGGCGATTCTGATCAAGCGGAAGATTATGCCTGCGCGCAGTGTTTCGTCGATCAACGGGGAGACGGTGACGACGCGGCAGCTGCGGGAGATGGCGGCCTGTCTCATTGATATTTACGGGCAGAGGGAGAATCAGACGTTGCTGCGGCGGGACAGGCAGCTGCATATTCTGGATGAGTTTGCAGGGGCTGCGGCGGTGCCGCTGCTGTCTGAGGTGCGGGGCTGCTATCAGGCGTATCGGAAGCTGGAAGAGGAGTGGGAAAAGGACGATCTGGACGGCCCGGCGAGGGCACGCGAGCTGGAGCTTCTGGATTTTGAAATCGGGGAGCTCGAGGATGCTGCGGTGAGGCCCGGCGAGGATGAGGAGCTTGAGAAGGCGTACCGGCGGATGCAGTCGATGAACCGGCTGACGGAGGCGGTCAGCGAGACCATGCAGCTCACGGACGGGGAGGACGGCGCGTCAGACCGGATCGGAAGGGCGTGCCGGGCACTCTCGGAGACCGCGGGGAGCGACGATGGTCTCGACGATCTGGCGGCGCAGCTCGGAGAGATCGACGGGCTGCTGTCGGATTTCAACCGGGCGCTTTCCGATTACGCGGACGGGCTGACGTTTGATCCGGCCGCGTTCCAGGAGACGGAGGAGCGGCTTGATCTTATAAACCATCTGAAGGATAAGTACGGCAGTTCCATCGAGGCGTTGCAGAAGGCGCTCGCGGACCGGCGGGACAGAGCGGAGATGCTGGAGGATTACGCGGCGCGCCGGAAGGCACTGCGCGGGCGGATGGAGGAGGAGAAGGCAAAATATCTCTCGGCCTGCAGACAGCTGTCGGCAGCACGCAGAAAGGCAGGCGCGGATTTTGCCGCGGCGATGAAGAACTCTCTGCTGGAGCTTAATTTTCTGCAGGTGGAGTTCCAGGTCAGCCTGACGAGCGGAGAGGAAAATGCCGGACCGGACGGGCTTGACCGGTGCGCGTTCCTGATCTCCATGAATCCCGGCGAGGCACCGCGGCCGCTTGAGTCCATCGCGAGCGGCGGCGAGCTGTCGCGCATCATGCTGGCACTGAAGACGGTGTTTGCGGGGAGGGACGATATCCGGACCTTTATTTTCGATGAGATCGACACGGGAATCAGCGGCCAGACCGCGTGGAAGGTGGCGGAGAAGCTCGGGCGCCTCGCGCGGGATCATCAGATTGTGTGCATCACGCATCTGCCGCAGATCGCAGCAATGGAGGACAGTCATTTTGTCATCCGGAAGGAATCGGAGACGGGGCGGACGTTTACGCACATTCACCGCATGACGGAGGAGGAGAGCAACGCGGAGCTTGCGAGACTCCTCGGCGGGCAGAAGGTCACCAGAGCGGTGCTCGAGAATGCAGCGGAGATGAAAAAGGAAGCCGGGGCAGTGAAGGCGGGGAAAAGCGCATGAGTAGTGAAACCAGGTCAATTGAGGAGATGCTGGACATGGCACAGAAGCTGCTTGAGGGTGCCCGTCTGCCGAAGTCGTCGGAGTATCCGCATCTTGATCTGTACATGGATCAGGTGACGACGTACCTCGAGCAGCAGCTGGGCGGTCTGTCAAGGCATCCCGGGGACGACAAAATCCTGACCAAGACGATGATCAACAATTATGCCAAGGCAGGGCTGTTGAACCCTCCGGTCCGAAAGAAATACAGCGCGGATCATCTGCTGCAGCTGGTGTTCATCTATATGATGAAGAATTTTCTCACGATCAATGATGTGCAGAAGATCCTGGATCCGGTGAAGGAGGTCTGCTTCACGGAGGAGCAGCGCACGGGCCATGCACCGAAGAAGGGTGAGGAGGATCCGGCACCGAAGGAGACGTTCGCCAGGGTCTATGATGAACTCGAGGAGGAGCTGAGCGACGGAGCAAGGGACTGCATCCGGGACATCGAGAACAAAATCCGGGCGGCGGGCGGATCGTTTGAGGATGCGGATCCCTCCGTGAAGGCGCAGCTTCAGCAGTTTGATGCGATCTGCCGGATTGCGGCAGATATTTATGTCAGGAAACTGTATCTGGAGAAACTGCTGGACAGTTTTCATTGAAACATCCGGGCAGTTTCCGCGCAGAAGCCGCGGGGAGCGCGGCAGGAGGTATCCGTATGGGACTGATTCATGCAGCATTATCCGCGGCAGGCGGCGTCATGGCGGACCAGTGGAAGGAATTCTTCTACTGCGATGCGATGGATGAACAGACTTTGATGACGCGGGGCAGAAAGAAGCTGGGAGGCACGCATGCCGGATCGAATCTGTTCGGCGAGGACAATATCATCTCGAACGGGTCCGTGATCGCGGTGGCGGACGGCCAGTGCATGCTGCTGGTTGAGCAGGGCAAGGTGGTAGAATTTTGCGCAGAGCCGGGGGAATTCCGCTGGGACAGCTCCACGGAGCCGAGTCTGTTCGCGGGGCAGCTCGGCGATTCTTTGAAGGAGACGTTCCGGGCGATCGGGCGGCGCATCAGCTTCGGCGGGAGCACGGGGAAGGACCAGCGTGTTTACTATATCAACACGAAGGAGCTGGTCGGCAATAAGTACGGAACGGCCAATCCGGTTCCGTTCCGCGTGGTTGACACGAATATCGGCCTCGATGTGGACATCGCGGTGCGCTGCTTCGGCGAGTATTCCTACCGCATTGTCGACCCGATTCTGTTCTACACGAATGTCTGCGCGAACGTCACGGACCGGTTTACAAGAGATGCGATTGATTCGCAGCTGAAAACAGAGCTGCTCACCGCGCTGCAGCCGGCTTTTGCGAAGATCTCGGCGATGGGCATCCGCTATTCCGCGGTGCCGGGACACACGGCGGAGCTCGCGCAGGCGCTCAACGAGGAGCTGTCTGAGAAGTGGAGGAAGCTGCGCGGTATTGAGATTGTCTCGCTGGGAATCAGTTCCCTGACGGCCTCGGACGACGATGAGGAGAAAATCAAGGAGCTTCAGATGAGCGCGGCGCTCCGCAATCCGACCATGGCGGCGGCGACGCTCACGGCGGCGCAGGCGCAGGCTATGCGGGACGCGGCAAAAAATACGGCGGCCGGACCGGCGATGGCGTTTATGGGGATGAACATGGCGGGACAGGCCGGCGGCATCGATGCGGCCGGACTCTACCGGATGGGCGCTGCGGCGGAAGCAGCCGGACAGCAAGCCCGGAACGGAGTGGCGCAGCAATCCGCGGGACAGACGGCTGCACCCGGAATGACAGCAGGCCGAGCAGCCGGAGCGGCGGCGTCTTCCGCCGGCGCGAACGGTGGCAGCCAGACGGGCGCTGCCTGGACCTGTCCGCAGTGCGGTGCGGTCAACACCGGAAACTTCTGCAGCGAGTGCGGCACGAAGAGACCGGCGCCTGCCGGTGTGGTGAAGTGCCCTGGCTGCGGGAAGGAATATCCGGCCGGAACGGTGCCGAAATTCTGCCCGGAGTGCGGGACGAAATTGCAGTGAATGACAGCTTTTGTCCCTAACGAGTTTAGCTTGTTCGGGACAATTTTTGTCCCAAACAAGCTAAACTTGTC
>Ga0256404_1002675_pt1 | contig 38658 bp, 38 predicted proteins | sample RumenRJG_01DNA_FD_185990 | JGI IMG/M metagenome (GOLD analysis project Ga0256404, IMG submission 185990) | Bovine rumen microbial communities from Lethbridge, Alberta, Canada - RJG_01 | ecosystem: Host-associated > Mammals > Digestive system > Stomach > Rumen | place: Canada: Alberta | collected...
CTGACAGACCTTGTCTGTCGGCTTAATAAGCATACCGCAAAAACGGAAAACCTAAGTTTTCCACAACCTTTTTCGCAAAACCGGCTTATCACTTAATTGTTTGTTGAATTATGCGGTGTTGCCCTAATCCTTAATTAAAACCTTTATCATTTATTGGGCTAAATTTCGCATAGCTTTGTTGGACTCCTTGACAGGCGCCAGCCTGCCTGCGTCGCCCGCCGTGCTCTGCAAAATTTATCCCTAATATCTGATTAAATCTTTTTATTAAGGATTAGTATTACAATGGACAGGCGGAAAATGCCCGTCAAAACCACGGTTCGGATATTTGCTTCCGCCCTATTGTAAAGTGTGTCGATATGTATTACAATATCATTAATATCATACAGGAAAGAGGGATGTTCAATGAAAAAGCTGTTGATCGCAGCGCTCGTTTTAATCATGATCCTATCGACAGCGGCTTGTGCCGGTCAAGGACAGACAAAGGGAACAACAGAGCCCGGGACGACCGCGTATGCTGAAACCGATCCGGATACGCCTGTTGTCGGCGGCTGGTCAGATACACAGTCGATTGAGATCACCGACGAGGTGGAGGCAATGTTTGACAAGCTTAACAAAACGCTCACCGGTGCGTATTATGAGCCGATCGTATACCTGTCCTCACAGGTCGTCGCGGGTACCAATCATAAGGTGTTGTGCAAAATGCTTCCGTCAGCGGGCAACAATGACGCCGTCGGTACTTATGTGATCGCCACCGTGTATGAAGATTTGGAGGGTAAAGCTGAGGTTACAGAGCTTCTGTACAGCGGGGTAGCTGCTCCTCAACCTTATCATCCCGATAATCCTACGACGGGCGGCTGGAGCGAACCGAAAAATTTTGAGCCGACCGAAGAAGTAAAGACCGCGGTGAAGAAAGCGTATGAAACGGCCGATCCGATCCCGTACGATCCTGTCGCACTGCTCGGATCGCAGGTCGTAGCCGGGATGAACTACTTGGTGCTCTGTCGTTCGAATCCCTCCGGGGCAGCCTCGTCGGAGTATGCGATCCTGACGGTGTACGCGAATCTGCAGGGAAAAGCCGAGACGACCAATATCGCAAATTTTGCGCCCGAAAAGGACGGATCGCCCGCAGACGAAGTATCCGCCTCATCACAGGCAGAATAACGAAAGTCATCCGAAAAAAATTATATACCAAAATCAAAGGGACTGTCGTGTGACAGTCCCCGATTTTTACGCGGTTTTCATCTGTAACCTCAGCTTATCCGAGATCATCGCGATGAACTCGCTGTTGGTGGGCTTGCCGCGGCTGCCCTGGATGGTATAGCCGAAGTAGCCGTTGAGCACCTCGACGTCGCCGCGATCCCACGCGACCTCGATTGCGTGGCGGATGGCTCTCTCGACGCGGGACGAGGTGGTCTCGTATTTCTTTGCGACAGACGGATAGAGCTGTTTGGTGACAGCGTTGATGATCTCGGGCTTTTCGACCGCCATGATGATGGAGTCGCGCAGATAATGGTAGCCCTTGATATGGGCGGGAACTCCTATCTGGTGCAGAATCTCCGTCACCTTCAGCTCGATGTTGTAGCCGTCAAAGCCCGCGGTGCGGATGCCGCCCTTCGGTTTTTGGCGCTGTCTTTTGCAAAGGCGGACGATGTTTTCCGCCAGATCGCCGAGGTTGAAGGGCTTGAGGACAAAGTAGGTCGCACCCGCGCTCATGACCTCGCGCTCGAGAACCGGGCTGTCAAAGCCGGAGTATACCACGAACAGCGGCAGCTTCTCGGGCTTTTGCTTGCGCACGGCGCGCATGACGCCGATACTGTCGACATGCGTCATAAAAAGGTCCATGATGACCACGTCGGGCTTGTCGCTTAACACGCGGGTGATGACCTCTTCGCCGTCTTTGATACAAAAATCCGCCGAGATACCGTACTTTTCAAAGGTGGATTTGGTTTCGCTCATATTTTCAGCCGGTTCCTGCGTCATCAGCATTTTGATTCTGTCTGTCATTTTTACATCTCCTGTTTCGTTTTGTGAACCCAGTTTACCATAAATTGGTAAATTTAGCAATAGAAAACATAAAATTTTTCCAAAAAAATCTTCGACAAATTTCGCGCTTGGTTCCCTTTGGTAAAGAGAGCTGTCAGCGCCGGCTGACTGAGGGATTGCAGAATGATCGACCGGAGGGAGAACTCTATATTGAGAATTAAATTCCCCCGAACTGTTCATAACAGGAGAGCATGTTGCCGATGGTGATGCCGTAGCCCTTTTCGGGCGCGTTGACAAAGACATGGGTAACCGCGCCGACCAGTCTGCCGTTCTGGAGGATGGGCGAGCCGCTCATGCCCTGTACGATACCGCCGGTTTTTTCGAGCAGGTTTTCATCCGTCACGCGGATGACCATGTTCTGACCGCTGTTGTTTTCGAGGTTCAGGTTTTCGATCTCGACCTCATATTCTTGAACGCCGTCGCCGTCGACGGTGGACAGGATCGTCGCGCTGCCGGTGCGGATGTCACTGTCAAAGGCACAGGGCATTTCTTCTCCCGACGGTACAGCCGTGTACTTGCCGTACACGCCGTAGCCGTTGTTCAGCGTTATTTCACCGATGGCGGCGTCGGTCATGCTGCCGTTGAGACCGCCCGCGATTCCCTTCTTTGCCTTGGTGATCGAGGTGATCTCGGCTTCGACGACCTTGCCGCTTCCCAGCGGCATGAGCATGCCCGTGTCACGGTCGCAGATACCGTGACCCAGCGCGCCGAACGAGTGAGTGCTTTTGTCAAAGTAGGTGACGGTGCCCAGACCCGCGGTCGAGTCGCGTACCCACATACCGACGGTGTAGTGATCGTCCTCGTCAAGCTCGGGGGTGATACGCAGGGATATCGGGCTCTTACCTCTTAAAACAGATAATTCGATATCCGCCCCGTTGCTTTTTCGGATGATACTTTGCAGCTGTTCGTTGGACGAAACGGCTTCTCCGTTCGCTTTGGTGACGACGTCATTCTCTTTGACCCCGGCTTTATATGCCGGCGAATCATCATTCTTATCCACATTCACGACGATCACGCCGCCCGTGTACATCGTCAGCCCGAACGGCATACCGCCGACATACACGGTCTTTCGCTGTTCCTCTGCCGACGCGGTGATGACAGGACACAGCATCACTGCCGCCAGCAGGGTACAAACATATCTGATATACTTATTCATACGTCCCTCCTTTATTCACATGGAGCAAACGCTCCGTCAGTAGTATTCTCCGCGACGGAGGCAATAATAAAGGAAGGTATTTCTGTGATCGGAAAACGGCTTTATTAGAGGAATGTCAATTATTATCTTTCTAATTTAGAATTAAAATGGCAAATGTTAACTTTGGTTGACAAATTTCCAACCGAAATCGATTGAAGCAACCGCTGAAATCTGCTATGATGAGCTTGCGAAAACAACAGCAAAGGAAGGATAAAATGAATTTAGGAGAACGCCTTTTTGAGCTCCGAAAGACGGAAGGACTCTCTCAGGAAGAGGTTGCCGAGCGATTATCGGTCACCCGTCAGACAGTTTCCAAATGGGAGACAGGGCAGAGCACGCCCGACTTTGATAAGGTATTACCTTTATGTGAATTGTATCATATTTCTACGGAAGAATTATTTACAGGTGAAAAATCGGATCATTCAGAAATCTCTGTCAGCGAAGCGCTGAATGATAATGAGGAATCGCCTGAAGAGATCGCGTTGAAAAAACAGCAGTTCCGCGAGAAATCCGCGCGGGTGGTCAGTATTGCTGTTTTCATTTATATTGCGTCGGTTGTTGTGCTGATGATCGGTATTCCCGTATTGCAGATCAATCCGATCGTCATGAGTGGTATCTTCTTATTAATGATCGCTTTTGCGACCGCAATGATTATCCGCCATTATATGTCAAAGCCGAAGTTTCCCGATACGCCGCGGGAAAAGAAGGAAAAATCTCTGAAAACACGCGTCAAGAATATTATCGGTATTTGTGTACTGATTATTTATCTTTTGATTAGCTTTTTGACTTCGGCGTGGCACATCACGTGGATGCTTTGGATTGTATATATACTGATCCGCGAGATCGTCAATGTGATTTTTATGCTCAAGGAGGGAAAGCAGAATGAAGAATAAGGGCTTGTTGATCACCGTCATCGTATTGTTATCCGTGATCGTAGTGCTCCTGCTCGGCTTTATGGTCTATTCGCTTGCCGGAAACACGCTGTCGTTCGGGATCGTGCCGCGAGTTGCCGACAGAGTCATATATGACAACAGCTTTGAGAAAGTGTCGGATATCGACGTCGATTCCGCATGCGGAGATGTTTCTTTTGAAGAAAATAAAGACGGTAAAGTGCTTGTGATCGCCTACGGTGAAAGCGAAAGAGATATTACAGTAAATTTCTCTGACGGAAAATTAACGATCGATTATCCGCAAAAACAGCGTTTCTTTAATTGGAACGTTGTCAAAAACAATATCGTCATTTCCCTGCCGTCGGATTACGAAAACGGCATCAAGGTCGAATCCGACTATGGCAATGTGGCACTCTGCGCTTTGCCGAAAGCGTTTCTGGATATTGACTGTGACTACGGCAATGTGACTTCGGGAGAGGTCAGGACAGCTGTTATCAGCAGCGACTGCGGCGATGTGGAGCTGGAAAAGGCTGAAACCGTGCAGGCTGATGTGAATTTGGGCAATCTCAGGATCGGGACCGTGACTAAAAGCTGTGATCTGCAGAACGACTGCGGTGATATCACTGTGGATGAGATGAAGATCACCGAGAATTCAACAATCAGTGATGACTTGGGTGAGATCACGGTGAACAATGCCGCGGGTATCCGTATCGAGGCAGAGACCGATCTGGGTAAGCTGAATATCAATCAGAACGATCCGAAAGCCGATGTGACGCTCACGATCACTAACGACTGCGGTGATATCAACGTCGGAAAATAATTGTGAAAAAGGCGGTGAATTCCGCCTTTTTCTATTGTAAGTGAAAAACTTTGGTGATATACTAAGCTTGTATCAACAAATTTTGACGACAAAGGTGTATTATGGCTGTAAAACTGTCAGAAAACGCCAAGTTAATCATCGACCGACTGCGGGATAGCGGCTACAGCTGTTATGCCGTGGGCGGCTGTGTGCGCGACAGCCTCTTAGGGCTCGAGCCGCACGACTGGGATTTCACCACCTCCGCTTTGCCCGACGAGATCGAGCGTGTGTTTGCGGACTGCAAAACCGTGACCGTCGGCAAAAAATTCGGTACCGTAGCGGTGATCCTTGACGGACATCCGTATGAAATCACCACCTATCGAATCGACGGCGCGTACAGCGACACGCGCCATCCCGACGAGGTGCGGTTTTCCGAGCGGCTCCGGGATGATCTGGCGCGGCGGGATTTCACCGTCAACGCGATGGCGTATAACGATACAGACGGCCTTGTCGATCTGTACTGCGGTCAGCAGGATCTGTCCTACGGTGTGATCCGCTGTGTCGGCGAGCCGGAGGAGAGGTTTTCTGAGGACGCCCTGCGCATTTTGCGCGCGCTGCGTTTTGCCGCGGTACTGGGATTTTCGATCGAGCAAAAAACGGCAGAAGCGATCCTGCGACAAAGGAAGCTGTTGAATGAAATCGCCTGTGAGCGCATCCGCGACGAGCTGCTCAAGCTCCTGTGCGGCGACAAGGTTGACTTCATCCTGCGGCGTTACCGCACGGTGATCGCCGTGTTCATCCCCGAGCTGCAGGGTACCTTTGACTTTGAACAGCACAGCAAGCACCATAACCGCGACGTTTACCGCCACACGGTCGCCGCGGTCAAGAACGTCGAGCCCGATCCGCTGCTCAGAACAACCCTGTTATTTCACGATATCGGCAAGCCGCTTGCGCAGACAACCGACAAATACGGCGTTTGCCACTACAAGAATCATCCGAAGATCGGCGCGGAGATGACGCGTGAGATTTTGCGCAGGCTTTGCATGCCGACGGCGTTCAGCGAAGAGGTCTGTCTGATGATCCGCTATCACGACGAGCGCTTCAAGCCCGATCCCGCCATGCTCAAAGGCTATCTCAAGGAGCTTGGCGCCGAGCGGATGAAGCGTATCTGCAAGCTCCAGCGCGCGGATATCATGGCGCAGTCGGCGTATCTGAGAGAAGAGAAGCTCAGCAATCTGTCGGCGGTGGAGCGTGAGCTTGACCGTATCCTCCTATCGGGCGAGTGCTACAACCTCAGGATGCTCGCGGTCAGCGGCACCGATCTTCTGCACCTCGGCGTAACCTCGGGTATCGTCATCGGCGAGACGCTCGACACGCTGCTCAGCAAGGTTATCGGTGGAGAGTTGCCGAACGAGAAGGAGATTTTGCTCCAATATGCAAAAAAGACGTTTGACAAAGTCTGATCTTACGATTATAATAAAGGTTCGAGTAAACCGGGCAGTCGCGGGCAACGGGCGAAAGCCCCTGTCCGAGGAAAGTCCGGGCTTCACAGAGCGAGGATAACGGCTAACGGCCGCCGGGGGCGACCCCAGGGAAAGTGCAACAGAAAATAACTACATTCCTCTGCTGTTACGGCGGGGGAGTGCAAAGGTGGAAAGGTGAGGTAAGAGCTCACCGGGGCGGCGGAGACGTCGCCGCCGTGTAAACCCTATCCGAAGCAACACCGCGGAGGGACATCAGCTTGCTCGGCTGTCCCGTGGAGGTGGCACCGAGCCGACGCGGCAACGCGCGGCCAAGATAGATGACTGCCTAATACAGAACCCGGCTTACAGATTTACTCGACCTTTGATAAAAAGCTCCCATATCGGGAGCTTTTGTCATCGAAAAAACACGCGCAAAAAGATTTGGCGAAAACGAAAAATCAATATCTAGTATGTTACTTTTTGTCAACAACAAGGGGCATGAAAAAGTTTACAAAAAATGATACTTTTTCTTGTGCAAAAATTAAACGGTTGTAACGAAAACCTGAAAAAAGTATCAAAATTTTAAATTTTCTTACAAAAAAGGGTTGTTTTTTTTCGAATAACGTATTATAATACACTTACATCAGCTTTTTACGTTTAAAGAATTTCCACGCGGAATTATTTAAAAGAAAAATATCATCATTATTCAGATAGATTTGGGGAGATAAAATGAGACTTCGTAAACAGGAATTAGGCGACCGTAACCTTGTCGGCGCTCGCGTTGAAGCAGCGCGCAAGAAAAAGGGTATGAAGCAGAAAGAGCTGCTCGCTCAGCTGCAGGTCAACGGCGTTGACATGAACGCTTCGGGACTCTCGAAGCTGGAGGGTCAGATCCGTTTCGTGACCGACGTAGAGCTGGTAGCGCTGGCTGATATCCTGGAGGTTTCGGTAGACTACCTGCTCGGACGCGCTCCGCAGTAAAATTTTATACGACATTTTCCAAGCATTTTGGTTTCTGTTTTTTCAGACGGCAGGCTCTTTACGGAGCCTGTCGTTTGAATTTTATCGGGCTTTTGTGTCATAACTAATCTTGAGGTGATGGCATGAAAACCCGTTTTCTTTCCGACAAGCCGCGGCTTATCTTTTTTCTGTGCTATACATTACTGTTCTGGATCGCTGTCAGATTCGCGGAATATGTCCTGCCGTTTGTGATTGCGGTGGTGATCGCGGTGGTGATGAAGCCGCTGTATGACTTTTTGCGCGCGCGCTTTCGCTTTCGCTCCGCCTTTGCCGCGACCGCGCTGACGCTTTTGATCTTTCTCGCGGTGTTCGCGGTGGCCGGCTTTCTGCTGTTTCTGATCCTGCGTCAGGCGCTGAGCCTGATGCAGGAGTACCGCTATCTGATCTCCGACTATATCCACTCTCCCGCGCTGTTTGAAACGCTCCGCGACAACCTCTTGTCGGGTAATCTCCTGACAACCGCGTCGTCGGTGGTCACCGCTCTGTTCCGCGCCGTGCCGATGACCGTCACCTTTGCTGTCGTTACCTTTGCGATGAGTGTCTTTCTTCTGCACCGTCTCGGGAGTATCCGCGATCGGCTTCTGAGAAGGGCGGGGGAGTACCGCGATCTGCTCGGACGGGTGTTTCACATCGCCTACGGCATGGTCAGGCGGTTCATCCGCTCCTATCTGATCTTGTACGCGATCACCTTTGTCGAAGCGGTATTCATCTTTTATGTGACCGGCGTCGAATATCCTCTGGCGTTCGCGTTTGTGACGGCTGTCGCGGATATCCTGCCGATCCTCGGGCCGGGCACGGTTTATGTGCCGCTGGCGGTGATTATGATTCTTCAAAAGAATTATTTTGGCGGCGTAGGTTTACTGGCGTATTTTTTGGCGACCGTTATCCTGCGACAGATCATCGAGCCGAAGATCGTTTCCAAAAGCGTCAAGGTGCATCCGCTGGCGGTGCTGACGGCAATCTATTTCTCCATCGTCAGCATGAACATCTGGGTGCTGTTTTATGTGGTCAGCCTGTTTATGGCGTTCCGCGTGCTGAACGCGGCGGGCGTCTTTGAAAAATCCGATCAAAAGGTTGATATTTCCTCAGAAGAGAGTATAATATAGATGTATTATGAGAAATCTGTGCTTTTGGAGGAATACCATGAAACAGAGTATGCAGAAATTCTTTGCTTCCATCAACGGAAAACGTATCGCTTTGATCGGCATGGGGCGCAGTCATCTGCCGCTGATCCCGCTGTTTACCAAATACGGCGCGACCGTCATCGCGTGCGACAAGCGCGACGAAGCCGCCTTGGGCGACGCGGCGGTACAGGCAAAGGCGGACGGCGCGATCCTTTCGCTGGGCGAGCATTATCTCGACGGTCTCGACGTGGATATCGCGCTGAGAACGCCCGGCATGCGCTTTTGGTGCGACGAGCTGAACGCTCTGCGCGACAGGGGCGTAGAGATCAGCTCCGAGATGGAAATCTTCTTCGATATCTGCCCGTGCAAGATCTATGCGGTGACAGGCTCCGACGGCAAGACCACGACCACCACCATCATCTCCGAGATCCTGAAAAAGCAGGGCTACACCGTCCATATCGGCGGCAACATCGGCAAGCCGCTTCTGCCCGAGATCGAGACGATCGCTAAGACGGACGTCTGCGTTGTGGAGCTGAGCTCCTTCCAGCTGATTTCCATGCGCCAGAGTCCCGACGTCGCGGTCGTGACCAACCTCGCGCCGAATCACCTGGATATCCACAAGGATATGCAGGAGTACATCGAATCCAAAAAGAATATTATTCTTTATCAGAATAAAGATAACAGGGCTGTTCTCAATTATGATAACGAGATCACCCGATTGTTTGATCTGAGCTGTGAGGGAGAGGTCGTCTTTTTCTCCCGTCAAAAAAAGCTGCGCCGCGGCGCGTATCTCGAAGGCAACACGATCGTATACGCCGAGGACGGCAAGCTCTTTGATGTGCTTGATATCCGCGAGATCAAGATCCCCGGCATGCACAACGTCGAGAACTACATGACCGCGATCTGCGCCGTATGGGGCGACGTCAGCATCGAAAGCATCCGCGAGGTCGCGCGTGATTTCGGCGGCGTAGAGCACCGCGCGGAGTTTGTCCGTGAGCTGGACGGCGTGAGGTACTACAACGACTCGATCGCCTCCAGCCCGACCCGTACCGCGAGCGGCACGCTGTCGCTGTATGACTTCAAGATCATCCTGATCGCGGGCGGCTATGACAAGCACCTCGACTACACCGAGCTCGGCGACGTCATCTGCGACAAGGTCAAGGTGGCGATCCTCATGGGCGCGACTGCCGACAAGATCGAAACGGCGATCAGAAGCTCGGCAAAATACCGCGAGAATACCCCTGTGATTATCCGCGTAAAGGATATGGCGGAAGCGGTTGAAAAAGCCCGTGAGAACGCCGCTGCGGGCGATATCGTGTCGATGTCTCCGGCGTCCGCGAGCTTTGATCTGTACAAGGATTTTGACGCGCGCGGCAAGCACTTCAAGGCGCTGGTCAACGCGTTATGATCCGACCGGTCAGCCCATCGGATTTTGAAAAATTGCATAGTCCCGATCCCTTTTATACCCGCGTGCTGTCGCTTTATGAGAGCTACGGCACGGGGTATGATTTTGTCGCTTTTTGGGCACAGGAAAACGATGAGGAAGCCGTCGCGCTGATCTCGCGCTTTGAGGACAAATTCAGCCTGTATTTGACCGATCAGTCCGTCCTCGAGGAGGTCGCCGCGTTCCTTGTCTTTCAAGGCGCGGGAGCGGTGATGTTTGACGGCAAATATGACCTGAAAATCTCCGCAAAAAACGTCGTTTCCGGCGAGGTTTTACGCTATGGCGGAGAGGATTATATTTCTGATATAGAAATATACGAGCCCGATTTTTCGACGGTTTACGACCTGCTTTTGACCTGTGAGAGCGATATTTTCCGCGTGCCGCCGAAGCTGAGCTTTCTCTCGGATGTGACCCACAGAAAGAATCTCGGAAAGTGCGCGGTGATCGGAGCTTCGGTCGGCGATGTACTCGCGTCGTCGGTGATGACGGTTTCCGAGACCGGATACGCTGCGATCATCGGCGCGGTCGCAACCCATCCCAACTATCGCAAAAGAGGGCTGTCGCGCGAGCTTGTCCGCACCCTCTCAAGCCGTATCCGCACACAGGGCAGAGCGGTTTATGTGTTCAGCGCCAGCCCGCAGAATACGCTGTTTTATCAGAACTCCGGTTTTGAGATCGCCGCCGCGTTTACAGAATACTTTTTATGATAGGAAAGAATATCATGCAACCCCTTTTTGAAATTAACGAAACAATTAAAAATGCCGCCGACAAGGCGATGGAGCTGTGCGCGGAGCATTTCGCGGAGCTGGAGAGGATCAAAGAGTATCACCAGCTCAAAATGCTCAGAGCCTTTCAGACGTATCACGTCAGCGAAAGCATGTTTGCCGGCTCGACCGGCTACGGCTACGACGATCGCGGCAGAGATACGCTGGATAAAATCTACGCCTATGTGTTTGACGCCGAGGACGCTTTGGCGCGCCACAACTTTATGAGCGGTACCCATACCCTGACGGTCGCGCTGTTCGGCATGCTGCGCCCGGGGGATGAGATGCTCAGCGTGACCGGCACGCCCTACGATACGATACAGCCTGTTATCGGCATCACGCCGTGCAGCGGCTCGCTGAAGGACTTCGGCGTGCGATACAGCGAAGTCGGCTTGCTCCCCGACGGTAATATTGATCTTGAAGCGATCAAAAAGGCTGTCGCTGAAAAACAGCCGAAGATGGTTTACATCCAGCGTTCGAAAGGATACTCGACCCGTCCGTCGCTGAGGATCAAAGAGATCAAAGCGATCTGTGACGCCGTCAAGCCTCTGTCGCCCGATACCATCATCATGCTCGACAACTGCTACGGCGAGTTCACCGAGTATGAGTCGCCCATCACGGTCGGCGTGGATATCATGGCAGGCTCGATGATTAAGAACGCGGGCGGCGGTATCGCCCCGACAGGCGGTTATATCGCCGGCAGAGCCGATCTTGTGGAGCTGTGCGCCTATCGTCTCAGCTCGCCCGGCACGGGGCGTGAGCTGGGCTGTACGCTCGGCGTGCTGCGCGAGATGTACCTCGGCGCGTATTACGCCCCGATCTCGACGATCGAAGCGGTCAAAACGGCTGTTTTTGCTTCGGCGCTGTTCGAGGTGCTGGGCTATGACGTGGAGCCGAGTTATCAGAAACGCCGCGGCGATATCATCGACGTCATCACCCTCGGTACTCCCGAGAAGCTCTGCGCTTTCTGCCGCGGTATCCAGAGCGGCTCTCCCATCGACAGCTTCGTCACCCCGCAGCCCTCGCCGATGCCCGGTTATGACAGCGAGGTCATCATGGCGGCGGGCGCGTTCACCCTCGGCTCGTCCATCGAGATCAGCGCCGACGGGCCTCTCAGAGAGCCGTACGCCGTCTATTTGCAGGGAGGTATCTCCTTCGCGACCGCCAAGCTGAGCGTCATGCTCGCCGCGCAGGAAGTGGAAAAAGTAAAATAAGCATATACATATGAAAAGCGCTTCGGAATTGCTCCGGAGCGCTTAGTGTTTTTATTCGGTTGTGATATAAGGCGCGATCTCTCGGTAAGTTTCTTCGCCGATTCCTTTGACGTTGAGCAGTTCGCGTTTCTCTTGAAAACCGCCGTGTTCCGCGCGGTAGGCGAGGACGCTCTCTGAGAGCTTCTCGTTCATACCGGAGATTGCGCTGAGCTCCTTGACGGTCGCGGTGTTGATGTTGACGGCAGGATGAATCTCCATCCGCTCGATCTCTTCCGCTGAATAGGGCTTTGACACGTCAGTGTATTGCCAAATCTCAAATCCGATCAGTCCGATCGCGCCCAGCAGGGTGACAATCAAGAAGATGATACTGTTTTTGGTCAGTTTATTCATTGTTCTGAAAAGAATTGCGAAGTCGTTTGAAAAAGTCGGTGAGGATTCGGCTGCACTGTTCCACCATGATGCCGCCCTCGTACGCGGGGTGAAACGCGAGCGGCAGGCTGAGGACGTCCGCGACAGAGCCGCAGCAGCCGTTTTTCGGATCATACGCGCCGAAATACACCTGCGGTATCCGCGCGTTGATGATCGCGCCGGCGCACATGGGGCACGGCTCCAGGGTGACATACAGCTCACATTCCCACAGCCGCCATCCGCCTAATCGCTTACAGGCGTTGTCGATCGCTTCTATCTCCGCGTGATACAGCGCGTTTTTGCCTTTTTCACGGCGGTTTCTGCCCTCGCCGACGATCTCGCCGTTTCGGACAACGACCGCGCCGACAGGCACTTCGCCGTCGTCAAAGGCTTTTTGCGCCAACACAAGGGCGCGCTCCATCCATCTCTCGTCCATCATGTGACGATCAGCGCAACAACGCAGTACAGGAACATGACAACCGCAAAGCTGATGAGGGTCGGGGAGGAGACGGCGGTTTTGATCTTGCTTTTGAACGGGATGATGTCGTTGCCGCCCTTGAGGCGGAAGGTGCTGCCGTCATCCGCTTTGATAATTCCTTTGAGGAAAATAAATGACAGGATGCCGGTGACGCAGAAGATGCCGCCGTACATCGCGTTCACCATATTCTCGCTGAGGATTTCGTAGGACATCAGAACATCGGCAAGCACCGACAGTCCGTTGTTGAAAAAGTGGACGATGATCGACGGGAGCAGAGAGTTGGTTTTGATGTCGATGAAGGCAAAGACCAGACCGCAGCAAAAGGTGAACGGCAGCTGGACAAAGTTGCCGTGCATCAGCGCGAAGGCCGCTGAGGAGATGAGGATCGCCAAGCCCTCGGAGTAGGGTCTGAGCGTGCCCATCACAATGCCGCGAAAGGCAAATTCTTCGGCGAAAGCGGGCAGGATCGCTACGGTCAGAAAGTAGATCAGGATATTGGGATTGCTGCCTGCGTCGATGCTTCCGCCGCTGTTCTCGATTCCGAAGAGGGAGAAGGTGTTGTTGACCAGATCGACGACATAGTTGCTCATCAGCGAAAAGCTCAGTCCGATGACGCAGAGTTTTGCGAGATATCCGCCCCCGATCCTGTCAAAGGGGAAGAGGGAGGAAAAGCGTTTTTTGGTTATCAGCACATAGATCAGTCCGCTGACGAAGAACACGATCGACGATACCACGCCGTTTTCCAGCAGGAACAGCGCGCTCATGTCAAAGAGCTCTTCTTCCATTCCCGCCGCCATGAGGATGACCTCTGCGACAAGGGAGATGATGAGCTCCAGCGCAAAGAAGATCAGCATCAGCGCGCCGATTCCGTTAGCCGCGCGCCTTAAAGACCGCTTGTAGCTTTGCTGCCGGTATTCCTCGGGCGTCATCTGCGGCTGCGGCGGATAATACGGCGCGGGAGCGTTTTGCCGCGGGTACTGCTGTATCGGATAACCCTGCTGCACAGGCTGCGGCGGATACTGCGGCGGCGCAGGGTACATAGGTTGCTGTTGCTGTGGATTGTATTGCACGATATCTCTCCTTGTTCAAACTTTTATTATGATAATACATTTTTTTGTAAAAATAATTCTTGACAAACAATATCGAAGATATTATAATACATAACGAAAACAAAGTAAAGCGGTTTGGCTTTCACCTGTGGGGTATCGTCTGCACGGGTCAATACTGACGGGGAGTTGTCCCCATCTTTGGTATTGCACGCGGACGGAGCCATCTGTCCGTTTTTTGTTTTGTCATACGAATCTTTCGTTAACCAAAAAGGGTTGTGAAGGATAGTATAAAGACTATTTGGAGGTGCTTACACATTAGCAAACAGGAACCTCAGATCAATGAGGAAATTCGCGACAAAGAGTTACGCGTGATCGGTCCTGACGGCGCTCAGCTCGGCATCATGTCGGCTGCGGACGCCCAGCATATCGCGGACGAAAAGAATCTCGATCTCGTCAAGATCGCTCCCCAGGCGAAGCCGCCTGTCTGTAAGATCATGGACTACGGTAAGTATCGCTTTGAGCAGGCGAAGCGCGAGAAAGAGGCGAGAAAGAACCAGCATACTGTCGACGTCAAAGAGATCAAGCTGTCCCTCAATATCGACACACACGACTTTAACACAAAGCTCAAGAACGCGATGAAGTTCTTTGCCCATGGTGATAAGGTCAAGGTTTCTATCCGCTTCCGCGGTCGTGAGATGGGTCACTCGGAGTACGGCTACGAGACGATGAAGCGCTTTTCCGACGCGTGCGCCGAGGTCGCTAACATCGAACGCCCCGCTAAGCTCGAGGGTCGCCAGATGCTCATGTTCCTGGCTCCCAAGCCCAATAAGCCCACCAAGTAAATCGGTTGAGATCGCCACGGATGAACGCGGTTCATCCTCGCGATGACGATCAGTTGTTGTATTAAAAGGAGGATTATCAATATGCCTAAGATCAAAACACACAGCGGCGCTAAAAAGCGTTTCAAACTGACTAAGAACGGTAAAGTTATCCGCGCTCACGCGAATAAGAGCCATATCCTGAACAAGAAAACCACCAAGCGTAAGAGAGGCCTCAGACAGACTACTGTCGCCGACAAGACCAATGTAGCACAGGTTAAGCGCCTGATCCCCTACAAATAATTTCGCTTGACTATTGATTAAGAATTTTCGGAGGTAATATAAATGGCACGTATTAAAGGCGCGATGATGACTCGCAAAAGAAGAAAGAAAGTTTTAAAGCTCGCCAAGGGCTATTACGGTGCAAAGTCTAAGCACTTTAAGATGGCGAAACAGCAGGTGATGAAGAGCGGTAACTACGCTTACATCGGCCGCAAGCAGAAGAAGAGAGATTTCCGCAGACTGTGGATCACCCGTATCTCTGCCGGCTGCAAGGCAAACGGCACCAACTACTCTACCTTTATGAACGGTCTGAAGAAGGCAGGCATCACCCTGAACCGCAAGGTTCTCTCTGAGATCGCGATCTCGGATCCCGCTGCTTTCACCGCTCTGGTCGAGCAGGTCAAAAACGCATAAAAAGCTATAACTGCGTTTGGGTTCTCCCAGACGCTTTTATATTATCGTAAAACAAAGGAATCAAAATGAAGAGACCTATCCTTTATTATAACATATTGATCGCTCTCAGCCTTGTGTTTGCCGTACTCTTCACCTTCTTTTCGGCTCGGGAGTATCGGCTTGAGATGCCGAACGATTCTCATCTGGCGGAAGACGAGATCGTCTTTTCGCTTGACAACGATAACGTCGGGATCACGGAATTTAAGGCGGACAACGATACGGTATCCTGTCTGGCAACGCCCGTGCGTGAAGGGACGGATTTTCTGGAGCTGACGCCGAAAAACGCTGAAGACAGTCATGATTTCGGCTTCGGCGGCGTCAGGTTCTATTGCGGACCCTTCAACACGATCTTCGTCATGGATCCCATGCTGAACTTCAACGGCAGCGGCGTCGTGATCGCCGTGATATTCTTTGATATATTCTTTACGGCTGTGTTTATGACGGCAATGTATGTTTTCTATCTCCGGCGCGCCGCGTTCAGCTACGGGATGGTGGCGTGCGGAGGTATCGCGCTGTTTACTATCATCATTCTTGCCTCGCGCCTGACATTTGATCTGGTATCCGGCAATGGATGGATCGGCAGCCTGTTTTCTGAGTCGTTCGGCTTGTTTTTAGCCGACTTTGTGTTTTACGGTAACCTGTTTGCTCTCCACAGCGCGCCCTTTATGGCGGCTTTTTCCGTCACGGTGACGGTCAGCAACCTGGTTCTGATCCGCAGAGAGGGCTTCAGAATCGTCAATCTTCTGGGCGCGATCTTAGGCGTTCTGTGGATTTTCGGGATGACGGTCAGCCTTTATTTTGACTTTAATTCCAGCGGATCCGCTGAGCGCGGCAGCGTCTTTACCAGCATTTCGAGCGGCGTCGCCGTTATCATCAGTTATTTTGTCTGCATGCTGTTTTCCACCGTCGTCAGCGCGTGGCTGGCTTCACGCCGCCGTCCGCCGTATGACAGGGATTATATCGTGATTCTCGGCTGCTCGATCCGCAGCGACGGGACGCTGACGCCGTTGCTGCGCGGCCGCGTCGACGCGGCGCTTGAATTTGCGCGCGAACAGCTCGAAAAAACCGGCAGAAGCGTCAGGTTTGTACCCTCCGGCGGTCAGGGCGGCGACGAGGTGATCTCGGAGAGCGAGGCGATGAAGCGATATCTGCTGGAGCAGGGCGTTCCCGAAAATCAGATTTTGACCGAGGATCGCTCCGTCAACACCGATCAGAATGTGCGATTCTCAAAAGAAGTAATCGAAGCGGACGCCGGCGGCGAATACAACACGGCGGTCGCCACCACCAACTATCATGTGTTCCGCAGCTATATCCTTGCTCAAAAAGCAGGGCTGAAAAATATGCGCGGAATCTCCGCGAAAACAAAATGGTATTTTTTCCCGAACGCTTTTCTCAGAGAGCTTGCCGGCTTGATCGTGGATAAAAAACGCCTCCATATCTTCATGGTGCTGTTGCTGACGATCTCTTTCGTGCTGATTAACCTGTTTTTGTGGTACAGCTGACGATTTGTTTCGGATAGGATGGGTTCAAAATGGAACTGATTTCTTCAAAAGAAAATAAAAAAATCAAATATCTCAAAAAGCTTTCCTCCTCGGCGTCGTATCGCAGGGAAGAGGGCGTCTTTGTCGCGGAGGGACTGCGGCTCTGCTCCGATGCGCTGAGAAGCGGCGCCGAGGTGGTATCCGCTTGTTTCTCCGAGAGCTTTTGTGAGAAGAACAGGAGCTTTGTCGAGGAGACCGCCGCGTCTGTCGGGCGATCCTATATGCTCAAAGACAGTATATTTAGTGCCGTGTCGGATACAAAGACACCACAGGGAGTGTTATTTGTCATAAAAAGACTTGACAAAAGTCTCGACTTTGATACAATTAAGAATAATGGAAAAGTGTTGGCTTTGGAGACCGTGCAGGATCCCGTCAACCTCGGCACGATCCTCAGAACCGCCGAGGCGCTGGGAGTGGGCGCGGTAGTTCTTACGCGCGATTGCTGCGACGTCTACTCGCCCAAGGCGGCGCGCGGCAGCATGGGAGCGGTGTTCCGCCTGCCCCTGATGATTACCGATGATCTGCCGGGATTCATCGGACGTTTCAACGCGTTCGGCAGATCGTACGCCGCGGTGCTGGACAGAGATTCCGTCCTTCTGACCGACTGTGATCTGACGGGAGCGGTGATGGCGGTGCTCGGCAACGAGGGCAACGGGCTGAGCGACAAGACGATCAGCGCCTGCACCCACAAGCTGTATATCCCTATGCGCGGCAGCGCGGAATCGCTGAACGTCTCCGCCGCCGCGGGAATTATCATCTGGGAAATGATGAAATGACAAACGCGACAAAGTATTATATCTGGCTGACCCTTGCGCTGGGCTACAGTACGCCTAAGCACAAGGCGCTGTCAAAACTATATACGAATATCGCCGATTTTTACAGCGGCAGAGAACAAGAGTGGAGATTATCCGGCGTACTTACCGACAAGGATATTTCCGCTCTTGAAAACATGCCGCTCAAGAAAGCCTATGAAGTTATCGCGCGGTGTAATGAGCTGGGGCTGAGCATCCTGTCGCTCGACGACCCCGCTTATCCGAAGAAGCTCATGGATATTTCCGATCCGCCCGCGGTATTATATATGAAAGGGCGTATCCCCGATCTTTCGCGGCGGCTGAGTATCGCCGTCGTCGGCACGCGCAGCGCGACCGCCTACGGCAAGATGACCTGCAACGTGATCGCCGGATCGCTCGCGAAGGTCGGCGTTGTGATCGTCAGCGGCGGCGCGGTCGGTATCGACAGCATCGCCCACACCGCGGTTCTGCAGGCGGGAGGCGTTACCGTGTGCGTTCTCGGATGCGGCGTCAACTTCCCCTACCTGATGGGCAACGCCGCCATGCGTCAGACGATCTCGGAGCACGGCGCGGTCATCTCCGAGTATCCGCCCGACTATCCGCCGGGCAAGCATACCTTTCCCGAGCGCAACCGCATTATCTCCGGGTTATCCGACGGCATTTTGGTTGTGGAAGCCGGGGTGAGAAGCGGTTCGCTGATTACCGCGCGGCTTGCCGCAGAACAGAACCGCGACGTCTTCGCTGTGATGGGCAATATCAACTCGCCCTACTCGCAGGGAGCAAACGAGCTGATTAAGGACGGCGCCGTACCGGTGACGGTTTTCACGGACGTCACCTCGTATTATCCGCAGTTTCATATCGAAGGCGTGCCGGACGATATGGTGCAGAAGACCCCTGTTCACAAAACCGATATCGACGTATCCGATGACGCGAAGACAGTGTACAATTGTATCACCGCCGAGCCGATTCATATCGACGCCATCACATCCGCCGCGGGACTGCCGGTGAGCAGCGTGCTGACAGCTTTGACCGAGTTAGAATTGGAAGGTCTCGTCATAGCCGACAGGGGCAGGATGTACAAACTGAAATAACGCAAATCAAACGGAGGACAAATAATGTCTAATCTTGTTATCGTGGAGTCGCCCGCAAAGGCGAAAACCATCAAAAAATATCTCGGCAAGGACTATGACGTCGTCGCGTCGATGGGCCATGTGAGGGATCTTCCCTCGGCACGCCTGAGCGTAGACGTCAACAACAGCTTCGAGCCGAAGTATGAGGTCATCAAGGGAAAGGAAAAGCTGGTCGACGAGCTGCAGGCAAAAGCCAAAAAGTCGGACAAGGTCTTTCTCGCGACGGACCCCGATAGAGAGGGCGAGGCGATCTCGTGGCACTTAGCGTATCTGCTGGGACTGCCGCTGGATGAGGTCGACCGCGTCGAGTTCAACGAGATCACCAAGACCGGTATCAGCAACGGTATGGCTTCTCCGAGAACCATCAACATCGATCTGGTCAACGCGCAGCAGGCACGCCGCATCCTTGACCGTCTGGTGGGCTATAAGCTCAGCCCCTTTGTGTCTCAGAAAATTCACCGCGGTCTCTCCGCCGGGCGTGTCCAGTCGGTCGCTGTCCGTATCATCGTCGACCGCGAAAACGAGATCCGCGCCTTCAAGCCCGAAGAGTACTGGTCGATCGACGCGAAGTTCGTTCCCAAGGGCTCGCGCAAGGCGTTCTCCGCCGCGCTCTACGGCGATCAAAACGGCAAGATCAAGATCGAGAGCAAGGAGCAGGCGGATCAGATTTTAGCAGACCTCGAGGGCGCCGATTTCGTCATCACCAAGGTCAAGAACGGCACGCGCAAAAAATCTCCCGCGCCGCCCTTCATCACCTCCACCCTCCAGCAGGAGGCGTCACGAAAGCTCAACTTCCAGTCACGCCGTACCATGAAGGTTGCCCAGGAGCTGTACGAAGGCGTCGAGGTCGAGGGCATCGGCGCGATCGGTCTGATTACCTACATGAGAACCGACTCCCTGCGCGTTTCCAACGACGCCGTCGCCGACGCTCAGACCTATATCAAGAACACCTACGGCGATAAGTACCTGCCCGCAAAGCCCCGCGTATTCAAGTCCCGCGCGGGCGCTCAGGACGGTCACGAAGCGATCCGTCCTTCCACTCCATCCATCACGCCCGCCGAGATCAAGAGCAGTCTGACCACCGACCAGTATAAGCTGTATAAGCTGATCTGGGAGCGTTTCATGGCTTCTCAGATGGCGGACTGTATCCAAAAGACCACCCAGGCGGATATCGAGGGCAACGGTTATATCTTCAAGGCGGCGGGTTACCGCGTCGATTTTGACGGCTTTACCACCCTTTATATCGAAAGCAAGGACGAAGAGGACGACAAGGACAACCGCATCCTCTCGCTCGAGAAGGACACCCCCTGCAAGGCTAAGGAGCTTCTCGGCAACCAGCATTTTACCCAGCCCCCGGCGCGCTTCACCGAAGCGTCGCTCATCAAGGCGCTCGAAGAATACGGTATCGGCCGTCCGTCGACCTACGCCGCGACCATCTCCACCATCACCTCGCGCGAGTATGTTAAGCGCGAGGGCAAGACGCTGATCCCCACCGAGCTGGGTGAAGCGCTCGCCGGGCTGATGAAGGAGCGTTTTCCGAAGATCGTCAACGTCAAGTTTACCGCTCAGATGGAGCAGGAGCTCGACACCGTCGAGAGCGGCAAGACCGAGTGGGTCGCGCTGCTTGACGATTTCTACACCGACTTTGAAAGGACCCTCAAAAAAGCAAAAGACGATATGCAGGGCGTCAAGATCCAGCTCGAAGAAGACAAGACCGATATCATCTGCGAGAAATGCGGCAGACAGATGGTCGTCAAGGTCGGACGCTACGGCAAGTTCATCGCCTGTCCCGGCTATCCCGAGTGCAAAAACGTCAAAAAGTACGTCGAGAACGTCGGCGTGAAGTGCCCCAAGTGCGACGGCGACGTCATCGTCAAGCGCACCGGCAAGGGCAAAATCTTCTACGGCTGTTCCAACTATCCGAACTGCGACTTTGTGTCATGGTATGAGCCCGTGGACGAACGCTGTCCCAACTGCGGCGATATTCTCTTTAAGCGCAAGGGCAAAAAAGGCGGCGTGTTCTGCCAGCGCGAAGGCTGCGGCTATAAGAAATAAATCAGTTAGGAGTGAGGAGTTAGGAGTGAGGAGTTGAATCAACTTCCGACCACTGACTGCTAACAATGAAGAAAGTAACCATCATCGGCGCGGGCTTGGCGGGCTGTGAGGCGGCGTATCAGCTCTCAAAAAGAGGGATTCACGTTGATCTCTACGACAGCAAGCCTAAGAAAATGAGCCCCGCGCATCATTCCGAAAAACTATGTGAGATCGTATGCTCCAACTCCTTCAAGGCACAGCGCGTCAATTCCGCCGCCGGTCTGTTGAAGGAAGAGATGCGTACCCTCGGTTCACTGCTCTTGCAGTGCGCCGACAAGTGCGCGGTTCCGGCAGGCGGTGCGCTGGCGGTCGACCGCGAGCTGTTCTCCGACATGGTGACCGACGCGATCCTGAGCGATCCGAACATCACCTATATCCCCGAGGAGCTGACCGCGATCCCGCAGGACGGCGTTGTGATCGTCGCCACAGGTCCCTTGACCCACGAGGAGCTTGCGAAGGATATCGCCGACCGCTACGGACAGAGCCTGCGGTTCTTTGACGCGGCGGCGCCGATCGTCGCGGCGGACTCCATCGACATGGAGCACGCGTTCTATGAGTCGCGCTACGGCAAGGGCGGGGGAGAGGATTACCTCAACTGTCCGATGAACAAGGCGGAGTACGAGGCTTTTTATGAAGCGCTGGTGTCTGCCGAGCGCGCCCCCGTACACGAGTTCGACGTCATGAACCCCAAGGTGTACGAGGGATGCATGCCCATCGAGGTGATGGCGCAGCGCGGGGTTGATACCGTGCGTTTCGGCCCGATGAAGCCGGTCGGTCTGCGCGATCCGAAAACCGGTCACCGTCCGTGGGCGGTTTTACAGCTGCGCAAGGAGAACGCCGCCGGCACGATGTATAACCTCGTCGGTTTTCAGACAAATCTGAAATTCGGCGAACAGAAGCGTGTGTTTTCGATGATCCCCGCTCTGCACGACGCGGAGTTCTTGCGCTACGGCGTGATGCATCGCAACACCTTCATCAATTCGCCTAAGATTCTCAATTCGGATTATTCTGATAAAGAAAATAAAAGCCGCTTCTTCGCCGGCCAGCTGACGGGCGTCGAGGGCTATATGGAAAGCGCCTCTTCGGGACTGCTCTGCGGTATCAACGCCGCAAGACTGCTTTGCGGCGAGGACACAATTACCCTGCCGCCCACCACCATGATGGGCGCGATGGCGCGCTATATCAGCGACCCTTACGTCACCGATTTTCAGCCGATGGGCGCGAACTTCGGCATTTTGCCGGAGCTTCAAAACCGTCCGCGCGACAAGGCAGAGCGCGGTCAAGCTTACGCCGACCGCTCGCTCAGCGACCTTAGAGCGTTTATCACAGAAAACAAACTCTCATAATTGTCATTGCGAAGTCCGCTTGCGGACTGTGGCAATCTCAACCGAATAAATAGATAAAGGAAATGGTAACATGAAATTCATCGTAGACGCGTTCGGCGGTGACAACGCCCCCCTCGAGATCATCAAAGGCGCGGTCGAAGCAAAAAACGAGCTCGGCGTAGACATCCTTCTCACCGGCGACGAGGCAACCATCCGCAGGGTAGCGGCTGAGCATCAGCTCGACCTGAACGGCATCGAGATCTTTAACGCTCCCGAGGTTTTCACCAACAACGATTCTCCCTCCGCGATCCGCACCAAGGCAAAGGCAAACACCTCCCTTGCGGCAGGCTTCTATCTGCTCAAAGAGGGCAAAGGCGACGCGTTCCTCTCGGCGGGCAACTCCGGCGCGATCGGCGCGGGCTCGATGTTCATCGCCAAGCGCATCAAGGGCGTCAAGCGTGTCGCGTTCGCGCCCGTCATCCCCACCGGCGACGGCAAGACGATGATTATCGACAGCGGCATCAACGCCGACGTCCGCCCCAACGTGCTGCAGCAGTTCGCCGTTATGGGCTCCGTGTACATGAACAAAGTGCTCGGGCTGAGCAATCCGCGCGTCGGGCTCGCGAACATCGGTACCGAGGAGCACAAGGGCGACGAGCTCCGTCAGGAGACCTATCAGCTGCTCAAGAAGACCCCTGTCAACTTTATCGGCAACATCGAGGGCAGAGATATCGCTCTCGGCGGCGCCGACGTCGTCGTCTGTGACGGCTTCACCGGCAACATGATCCTCAAAACCTATGAGGGCGTTGCTATGGCGCTGCTCGGCAAGATCAAGGGCATCTTCAAGAAAAACATGAAAACCAAGCTCGCCGCGGCGTTGGTGCTCAAAGATATGAAAGCCTTCAAAAAAGAGATGGATATGGACGAGTTCGGCGGCACGGCGGTTCTGGGCTGTTCGAAGCCCGTGTTCAAGGTGCACGGCACCGCCAACGCCAAAACCATCAAATGCGCCATCCGCGTCAGCATGGACTATATCAAGAACGATATCATCGCGACCGTGACCGAGGCGCTCGGCTCGCTCAGCGATTCTGAGGATGGGGAAGCGTGATGAAGGATCTGCAGGAAACGATTGGTTATACCTTCAAAAATCCCGCGCTGCTGACTGAGGCGATGACCCACTCGTCCTATGCCCACGAGCAGCACAAGAACATGAAGTACAACGAGCGGCTGGAGTTTTTGGGCGACGCGGTGCTCTCGATCGTTGTGTCCGACTATATCTACAAGCACTGCCCCAACCTGCCCGAGGGCGAGCTGACAAAGCTCCGCGCCTCGCTGGTTTGTGAAAAAAGCCTGTTCGACTTTGCCAAGCAAATCGACCTCGGCTCTTACCTGCGCCTTAGTAACGGCGAACGCCGCAACGGCGGCGCCAAGCGTCCGTCGATTGTCTCCGACGCGTTTGAGGCGCTGATCGCCGCGATCTACCTCGACGGCGGCATGGAAGCCGCGCGGCGGCATATCCTGCGCTTTGTCGTGCCCGAGATTGAACAGCATAAAAACCATTCCTTCAAGGACTACAAAACCGCTTTGCAGGAGATCATCCAGAAGAACCCCGGCGAAAAGCTGGAGTACCGCCTGATCGGTTCCTCCGGCCCCGACCATGACAAGCATTTCAAGGTCGAGGTATGCCTCAACTCCAACGTCATCGGACGCGGCGGCGGCAGAAGCAAGAAAGAGGCGGAACAGCAGGCGGCAAGAGAAGCACTGGAGCTGATGGGTTATTAAACACGCGAACGTCGCTCTTTTTATCCCTTTCAACGGCTGTCCGCACCGCTGTTCCTTTTGTGACCAGAGAAGCATCACCGGCAGGGCGTACCAGCCCTCGCCCGATGATGTAAAAGCCGCGATCGAGACAGCTCTTGATTCTTTAAAAGAAAATTCAATCCATAGCGAGATCGCTTTTTTCGGCGGCAGCTTTACCGCGATCGACCGCGGCTATATGCTCTCGCTGCTGGACGCGGCCGCATTGTACATCGACCGCTTCAAGGGGATTCGTATCTCCACCCGCCCCGACTGTATCGACGACGAAGTGCTGGCGCTGCTCAAAAGCTATCGCGTGACCTCCGTCGAGCTGGGCGCCCAGAGCATGGACGATACCGTCCTTCTTGCAAACGACCGCGGGCATACCGCGGATGACGTGCGCAAAGCTTCGCGGCTGATCAAAGCCTGCGGTATGGAGCTGGGGCTTCAAATGATGACGGGGCTGTACAAAAGCTCCGATACCCTCGACCGTTATACGGCTGAGCAGTTCATCGCCCTGCGTCCCGACACCGTACGCGTCTATCCGACAATCGTCATGCGCGGCACCAGGCTCGGCGAACTGTACGGGCAGGGCGTTTACCGTCCGCAGACGCTCGATGAAGCCGTTGACCTTGTCAGCGACCTGATCGAGCGGTTTGAAAGCGAGGATATCCGCGTGATCCGCGTCGGTCTGCACGACAGCGAGAGCCTGAAAAACAACCGCCTTGCAGGGCCTTATCATCCCGCGTTTCGAGAGCTGTGCGAGAGCTGTATCATGCTCCGCAAAGCAATCCGCCTGCTGACGGATCGACCGCAAGGAGCTTACACACTTCGTGTGAATCCGAAGAGCCGTTCCAAGATGACCGGCTGCAAAAAATCCAACCTCATCGCCCTGCGTGGTCTCGGCTATGAGGTCACGATACAGGAGGACGGCGCGCTGTCACAGCGCGAAATCCTCATCCAACCTTAGCAAACAAGAGGTTCATAATGTTATTAAAATCTCTCGAATTACAGGGATTCAAAACCTTTCCCGATAAAACCAAATTGACCTTCGATCACGGCATCACCTCCGTCGTCGGCCCCAACGGCTCCGGCAAGTCCAATATCTCTGACGCGATCCGCTGGGTGCTGGGCGAACAGAGCGCCAAAGCCCTGCGCTGTTCCAAGATGGAGGACGTCGTGTTCAACGGCACCGACCGCCGCAAGCGCCAGGGCTATGCCGAGGTCACCTTGACCATCGACAACTCCGACCGGTCGCTGCCCTACGGCGGCGACGACGTAGCGGTCACGCGCCGCTATTACCGCTCCGGCGAGTCGGAGTACCTGATTAACAAAGCCTCCGTCCGTCTCAAGGATATCCACGAGCTGTTCATGGACACGGGTCTCGGACGCGACGGCTACAGCATGATCGGTCAGGGCAAGATCGACTCTATCGTCGCCTCAAAAAGTGAGGACAGGCGAGAAATCTTTGAAGAAGCCGCGGGTATCTCGCGCTATCGCTACCGCAAGACCGAAGCCGAGCGTAAATTGGCACATACCGAAGAGAATCTCCTGCGCCTGCGCGATATCGTGACGGAGCTGGAGGACAGGGTAGAGCCCCTGCGTATCCAAAGCGAAAAGGCACAGAAGTTCCTTGAGTACAGCGGCGAGAAACGCGGTCTTGAGATCGCCCTGTGGCTCGACACCCTCGACAAAAGCTCCGCTGTGCTGCGCGATCACGAGGACAAGATCGCCATCGCGAAGAGCCAGTATGAGGAAGCGGACGAAGCCCTGCGCTCCATCGCTTCACAAACCGAGGAAATCTACGTCAAAAACGGCATGATGAGCTCGCAGATTGAGCAGGAACGCACCGCGTCTTCGCTCTTTGAGTCTCAGATCGCCGCCAAAAACGCCGAGATCTCCGTAGCCGAGAACGATATCCTGCACAACCGCGAGAATATCGAGCGTATCGCGGGCGAGATCGAACGCGCCGAAAGCTCCACCGTCGACATCCAAAAGGTTGTCGAGGAAAAGCTTGCCGAGATCGAGACCCTGCGCGAAGAAATTCGCAAAAAGCAGTCCGACTACAACCGAATCTCGGATGAGCTGAACACCATCAATAACGACGCGTCCCGCTCCAACGACGAGCTCCAGAAGCTCTCCGCGATCATCGCGTCCCTGTCCCAGCGGCTTGCGGACGTTCGCGTGACCGATATCACCAGCGCGTCGACTATCGAAGAACTGGGCGAACGCGCAAAGGCTCTGAAAGAATCAAGTGAAAGTAAACGCGTCCAGCGGGATGATTTAATTTCGATTAAAGAAAAATACGAAGAACAGATCAAAACTGCCGAGTCAAAGATCGCGGGCTTTCAGAACTCGATCGAAGGCTTGGAGATCAAGCTCAAAACCCGCGCCGATAAGCGTGAGGAACTGCGCCGCTCCGCCGAGACCCTGCGCCTTGACGCGGAGGAAAAGTCGAGGCGCGCAAAGCTCTTGTCCGATCTTTCGGCAAACTATGAGGGCTTCTACAACAGCGTCAAGGTCGTCATGAAAGAGGCGCAGCGCGGCGGGATCGGCGGTATCTGCGGACCCGTCACCACCCTCATCAAGGTGCCGTCGCGGTACAACATCGCGATGGAGGTTGCCCTGGGCGCGAAGATGCAGCACATCGTCGTGAACACCGACGCCGACGCCAAACGCGCTATCGAAATGCTCAAAAAGCGCGACGGCGGCCGCGCCACCTTCCTGCCTATCACCACCATCAAGCCCCGCAAGCTTGAGGAAAAGGGTCTTGATGACTGCTACGGCTTTATCGGTATTGCGAGCGAGCTGTGTTCCACCGAGCCGAAGTACGCGAACATCCTCTCCAATCTCTTGGGACGGATCGTCATCGCCGAGGACTTGTCCGCCGCGTCCGCGATCGCCAAAAAATACGGCTACCGCTTCCAGGTTGTCACCCTCGACGGTCAGGTCATCAACGCGGGCGGTTCGTTCACGGGCGGTTCCCGCGCGAAGAACTCGGGTCTCTTGTCCCGAGAGAGCGAGATTGACGCCCTGCGCAAGCAGGCGGCGGAGCTTGCCGCCAAGGCGAAATCCGCGGCAGAAAACCTCACCGAAGCCGAGAGCCGATATGCCCGGGTCGAAGCCGACCTGCTCGGCACACGCGCCGATCTGACCAATACGCAGAACGACAGGGTACGGCTGAACGCCGAGTACAACGCCTGTCTGTCAGAGCTTGCGACCGTCAGCCGTGACCTCGAGGATATCGACCGCGAGCTGAACACCGGCGCCGAAAAGATCAACGAAGCGAAGGCGGCGCGCGAGCTTGCCCAAAAGGACATGATCCGCTTCAACGCCGATATCGAATCGACCGAGCTGAAGATCAAGACGATCTCCGGTTCGCGCGACGAGATGACCGAGAAGCGTGAAGCATACGCCGACAGGCTCCAGCAGCTGCGCCTGGATATCCTGGGCTTCGAAAAGGACGTCGACACCCGCAAGTCGGAGATCGATACCGCCGAGAGCACCGGCTCCGATCAGCAGAAGCGCATACAGGAACTGCAAAACGAGCAGACCGGTTACGAGCAGAATATTTCTGTATTAGAAAATAAAATCACCGCCCTGCGCGCCGAGATTGACGCGGTCGCCGAGAAGCAGTCGCAGTCTGAGGCGAATATTGAGCGCCTGAACAACGAGAAACTGGAGCTGGAGAAAAGCTCCGTGTCCCTTCGTCAGTTGGAGCGCGACAAGACTGCCGAGCGCGAGCGCGCGTCCAACGAGTTCTCGCGTCTCGAAGAGCGCAAGGCGAGCAAGCAGAAAGAGTTTGACGACATCATCGCCAAGCTCTGGGAGGAGTACGAGCTGACCCGCCACGAGGCGGAGCAGCAGGCGGTTGAGATCGAGAACCTCACCGAGGCGCGGTCGCGTCTGAGCTCCCTGAAAAACAAGATCAGGGGCTTAGGCTCCGTCAACACCGCCGCGATCGAAGAGTACAAAGAGGTATCCGAGCGTTACACCTTTATGAAAACGCAGGTGGACGACGTCGAAAAGTCAAAGAAAGAGATCGAAAACCTCATCCAAAGCCTGACCAAGCAGATGAAAGAGGTCTTTGTCGATTCCTTTGCCGAGATCAACAAGAACTTCACCCTGACCTTCAAGGAGCTGTTCGGCGGCGGCGAGGGTCATCTTGAGCTGTCCGACCCCGAGAACATTCTCACCTCGGGTATCGACATCATCGTTCACCCCCCCGGCAAGATCGTGGTACATCTCGAAGCGCTCTCCGGCGGCGAAAAGGCGCTGGTCGCGATCGCTTTGTACTTCGCGATCATGAAGGTACGCCCCGCGCCGTTCTGCGTCATGGACGAGATCGAAGCGGCGCTGGACGAGGTCAACGTTGACCGCTTCGCGTCTTACCTGCGCAACCTCACCGACAGCACCCAGTTCATCCTGATTACGCACCGCCGCGGTACGATGGAAGAAGCCGACGTGCTCTACGGCGTGACCATGCAGGACGAGGGTATCTCAAAGCTGCTCGAGCTTCGAGCCAGCGAGGTCGCCGCGAAGCTGGGCATGAAAGCAAACTAATATTCGGAGAACGGTTAACGGAGAACGGAGAACGGAGAACGGAGAACGGTTAACAGTTAACGGTGAAGGGAGGGCTTGAGGAGTTGTCCAAATCTATGATTTTGCTAACAACTCCCATGCAACAGCGCTCCAAGAACAGGCAAAGCCTGTGATTGGCTAAGCGCCACTGCCCGCACTCACCCGTTTTGTATAATAGAGTCACCGACTAAAGTCTATTACCCAAACCTACAATCCAAAAGCCGTCAGGCTTTCCCGAAACCGTTAACCGATCTCCGTTAACCATTAACCCAAAAAAGGAGAACATTATGGGATTTTTCAATAAACTTAAAGAGGGTCTGAAGAAGACCCGCGACAGCGTCGTCGGTCAGATCGACTCGATGCTCAAAACCTTTACCGTCATCGACGACAACCTTTTTGACGAGCTGGAGGAGCTGCTTGTCATGGGAGACGTGGGCGTAGAGACCGCCAACAAAATCTGCGGTATGCTGCGTGTACGCGTCAGAGAAAAGGGCATCTCCAAGCCCGACCGCATCATGAACGAGATCGCCGAGATCAGCGCCGAGCTCCTCTCTGAGAACACCGCGATGGTGCTGAACACCAAGCCGTCGATCATCCTCGTCATCGGCGTCAACGGCGTGGGCAAGACCACCTCCATCGGCAAGATCGCGAACTACTACGTCAAGCAGGGCAAGAAGGTCACTCTGGCTGCCGCCGACACCTTCCGTGCCGCCGCGATCGACCAGCTCCGCGTATGGGCGGAGCGCAGCGGCGCCGATATTGTCGCGCAGGGTGAGGGATCTGATCCCGCCGCGGTTGTCTTTGACGCGATCTCTTCCGCCAAGGCGAAGGGCTCGGATATCATCATCGTCGATACCGCCGGCAGACTGCACAACAAAAAGCACCTGATGGATGAGCTCAGCAAGATTCGCCGCGTCATCGACCGCGAGCTTCCCGACGCCGACAAAGAAGCCCTCCTTGTGCTCGACGCGACCACCGGTCAGAACGCCATCAACCAGGCGTCCGAGTTCGCCAAGGCGACCGGTATCACCGGTATCGTGCTGACAAAGCTCGACGGTACCGCCAAGGGCGGCGTTGTCCTCGCCATCAAGGATACCCTCGGTATCTCCGTCAAGTTCATCGGCGTGGGCGAGCAGGTCGACGACCTCCAGCCGTTTGACCCGATGGAGTTCTCCAAGGCTCTGTTTGTAAAAGAAGAATCATGAGCGAATTTATCATAGCGACCAACAACAAAAACAAGGTCATCGAGATCGAGCGCATTTTGTCGCCGCTCGGCATCACCGCGGTGACCGCCGGTGAGCGCGGGATCGACCTCGGCGACGTGGTCGAGGACGGCGACAGCTTTGCCGCCAACGCCTATATCAAGGCGAAACACGCCTTTGACCTGTGTCACACCCCCGTGATCGCCGACGACTCGGGGCTGTGCGTCGACGCGCTCGGCGGCAGACCGGGTATCTTCTCCGCGCGCTACGGCGGCGAGGATACCTCGTATCTTGACAAGATCGGCTTGCTGCTTGAGGAAATGAAAGACGTCCCCGACAGCGAGCGTACCGCCCACTTTTCCTGCGCCGTCTGCTGTATCCTTGACGAGAGCACCGTTATCGAGGTCGAGGGTCGGTGCGAGGGCGAGATCGCCCATGCTCCCTCGGGCGACGGCGGCTTCGGCTACGACCCGATCTTCACCGTGAACGGAAAAAGCTTTGCCTCCCTGTCGGCAGAGGAAAAGGACGAGCGCAGCCACCGCGGCAACGCCCTGCGCATGTTGCGAGAAAAACTCATGCAACGTTCTATGTGAGGAGGATAAAAGATGTTAACCGGTAAACAGAGAGCGCAGCTCCGCGCTCTGGCAAATCCCATCGACACCGTCCTGATGGTCGGCAAAGGCGGCTTTTCCGAACAGCTCTATAAAACCGCCGACGAAGCCATCACCGCCCGCGAGCTGATTAAGGGCAAGGTGCTCGAAGCGTGCGAGTACACCTCGCGTGAAGCCGCCGACACCATCGCCGAACAGATCGGCGCGGACGTGGTACAGGTCATCGGCTCCAAGTTCGTTTTGTACCGTAAAAACAAAAAAGACCCGAAGATCAGGCTGGTCAAATGAGGCGCGCGATCTACGGGGGCTCTTTCAACCCCATCCACAACGACCATGTCAAGCTCGCCCTGCGGTTCGCAAAGCAGTTTGAGCTCGACCGGGTCACGCTGATCCCCACCAACATCACGCCGCTCAAGGACAATTCTCATATCGCCGCGGGAGAACACCGCTATCGGATGTGCCTGCTCGCGACGCAGGATCACGATCTGCTCGAGGTCAGCGATATCGAGCTCAGGCGCAAAGGGGAGAGCTATACATCCGACACCGTCGCCGCGCTGAAAAACGACGACGACACGCTCTTTTTGATCGTGGGAGCCGACATGTACATGACGCTCGACCGCTGGCACGACTTTCGCTATCTCTTTGACAACGTGACCATCCTTGTCGCGCCGCGAAACGAGCTGGATTATGATTCTTTAGAAGAAAAATATCTTGAGTACCGCGAAAAGTACAACTGCCGCACCCTGATCGCGCACCAAGCGATCGGCGCGCTGTCCTCGACCACCGTGCGCGAGGGCATCGCCTCGGGCGCGGACGTCAGCCGCATGGTCGACCCGCGCGTGCTCGACTATATCCAAAAGCACGATCTGTACCGATAACGCCGCTGACATGCGGAGAAAATGTCTTTTCCGTTTTGAATGATCTGTGAAGGAGAGGGTTTCTTATGAACACTGACAAGTATCTGCAATATCTCGACAGCCTGTCCGACTATCGCCGCGTCCATTCGCTGAACGTCTCCGCCGAGGCGGTGCGTTTTGCCGAAAAGTACGGCGGCGATGTAGAAAAAGCCCGTCTCGCGGGACTTTTGCACGACGTGACCAAGGAAACGGATTTTGACAGACAGTTGCAAATCATCGAAAACGGTGGTATAATTCTCACCGAACTGGAGAAACGCTCTCCGAAGCTCTGGCACGCGATCTCGGGCGCATGCTTTGTGCGCGACGTGATCGGCGTCGACGATCCCGATATCTTCAACGCCATCCGCTATCATACGACCGCCCGCGCGGGTATGAGTCAGCTGGAGAAAATCATCTTTCTCGCCGACTTCACCTCTGCCGAGCGCGACTATCCCGATATCGACGTCATCCGCGAGCATGCGGAACATTCGCTTGAAGACGGCATGCTCTACGGCATCAAGTTTACGATCAGCCGTCTGGTCGGCAGGGGCGACCTTGTCAGCCCCGACGCTCTCGCTGCTTATAACGATATTTTACTCAGCAAATAAGACGGGATTTGTATCCCGATTTCAATAGAGAGGTAATTATGGAATCTTTACAGGAAGCAAAAGCAATCGCCAAAATCTTAGACAACCGCAAGGCGCTGAACGTCCGCGTCATCAAGATCGCCGATATCTCATCCCTTGCCGACTATATGGTCATCGCGACCGGTAACTCTTCGACCCACGTCAAATCCCTTGCCGACTATGTCGAGTACGAGATGGACGAGCAGGGCGTGTCCGTCAGCCACATCGAGGGACACCGTTCCGATACATGGATCTTGCTCGACTACGTTGACGTGATCGTGCATGTGTTCAACGAAGAGAGCCGTCAGTACTATGATCTCGACCGCCTTTGGGAGGACGGCGAGGACGTTGACATCTCCGATATCGTCACGGAGTGACGCGCGCGTCTTTTTCCGTGATATTCTGACGTTATTCTGATCATAAGCTTTTGGAGGAAAGATATATGAAATACAACCACAAGTCTGTTGAGCCCAAGTGGCAGAAAATCTGGGAGGACAAGGGCGTTTTTCATGCCGAGACCAATTCGGATAAGCCCAAGTTCTTCTCGCTGATCGAGTTCCCTTACCCCTCGGGTCAGGGTCTGCATGTAGGACATCCGCGACCCTACACCGCACTGGATACCGTTTCGCGCAAGCGCCGTTTGCAGGGCTACAACGTGCTCTATCCGATCGGCTGGGACGCGTTCGGTCTGCCCACCGAGAACTTCGCGATCAAGAACCACATCCATCCCGAGATTGTCACGAAGAACAATATCGCGCGCTTCAAAAAGCAGATCCAGTCCCTCGGTATCTCCTTTGACTGGAGCCGCGAGGTCAATACCACCGACCCTGACTACTACAAGTGGACTCAGTGGATTTTCCTCCAGCTGTTCAAGCACAATTTAGCTTACAAAAAAGAAATGGCGGTCAACTGGTGCACCTCCTGCAAGTGCGTGCTTGCCAACGAAGAGGTCGTGAACGGCGTGTGCGAGCGCTGCGGCAGCGAGGTTGTCCGCAGGGTCAAGAGCCAGTGGATGCTGAAGATCACCGAGTACGCCGACCGACTGATCGACGACCTTGAACTCGTCGATTATCCCGAGCGCGTCAAGCTCCAGCAGAAGAACTGGATCGGCAGAAGCTACGGCGCTGAGGTCGAGTTTGACACCACCGCCGGCGACAAGCTCGTGGTCTACACCACCCGTCCCGACACCCTCTACGGCGCGACCTACATGGTCATGTCGCCCGAGCATCCCTATATCGAGAAGTGGGCGGACAAGCTCACAAACCTTGACGAGATCAAAGCCTATCAGCGCGAGAGTGCGAAGAAGAGCGACTTTGAGCGCACCGAGATGAACAAGGACAAGACCGGCGTCAAGCTCAGCGGCGTCACGGCGATCAACCCCGTCAACGGCAAAGAGATCCCGATCTTCATCTCCGACTATGTCCTGATCTCCTACGGCACCGGCGCGATCATGGCGGTTCCGGCGCACGATACCCGTGACTGGGAGTTCGCCAAGAAATTCGGCCTGCCCATCATCGAGGTCGTCAAGGGCGGCGAGGACGTACAGAAAGAGGCGTTCACCGACTGCGCGACCGGCGTCATGGTCAACTCCGATATCCTTGACGGTTTGTCTGTTGAAGAAGCGAAGAAGAAGATCGTCGAAGTCCTCACCGAGAAGGGCATCGGTCATCAAAAGGTCAATTTCAAGCTGCGCGACTGGGTATTCTCCCGTCAGCGCTACTGGGGCGAGCCGATCCCGATCGTCAAGTGCGACGACTGCGGCTATGTTCCGCTCCCCGAGAGCGAGCTGCCGCTCAAGCTCCCGATGGTCGAGAGCTATGAGCCGACCGATACAGGCGAAAGCCCCCTTGCCAACATGACCGAGTGGGTCGAGACCACCTGCCCGTGCTGCGGCAAAAAGGCGTACCGTGAGACCGACACCATGCCCCAGTGGGCGGGTTCGTCGTGGTACTATCTCAGATACATGGATCCCCACAACAGCGAGGCGCTCGCGTCCAAAGAAGCGCTCGATTACTGGCACCAGGTCGACTGGTACAACGGCGGCATGGAGCACACCACCCTGCACCTGCTCTACTCGCGCTTCTGGCACAAGTTCCTCTATGATATCGGCGTTGTCCCCACCAAGGAGCCTTACGCCAAGCGCACCTCCCACGGCATGATCCTCGGCGCGAACGGCGAGAAGATGTCGAAGTCCCGCGGCAACGTCGTCAACCCCGACGACATCGTGAACGAGTACGGCGCGGACACCCTGCGCATGTATGAGATGTTCATCGGCGACTTTGAGAAGGCGGCTCCGTGGAGCACCAACTCCGTGCGCGGCTGCCGCAAGTTCATCGAACGCTTCTGGAACCTGCAGGATATGCTGATCGACGGCGACACGATCCGCCCCGAGCTCGAAAAGGACTTCCACAAGACCATCAAGAAGGTTGGGGGCGATATCGAGAACATCAAGTTCAATACCGCCATCGCCGCGCTGATGGCGCTGATTAACACCATCTACTCTAACGGCAAGATCAACAAGAAGGAGCTCGCTGTCTTCGCGATCCTGCTCAACCCGTTTGCTCCCCACGTCACCGAAGAGGTCTGGGAGGCGCAGGGCTTAGGCGACGGCATCCTTGCCGAGGCAAGCTGGCCCGAGTATGACGAGTCGAAGTGCGTCGACGACACCATCGAGATCGTCGCCCAGGTCAACGGCAAGATCAAAGCGAAGCTCAACATCGCCGCCGACGCCGAACAGGCGGATGTGCTGGCGCAGGCTAAGGCGGAGCCGAAGGTCAGGGAAGCGATCGACGGCATGAACATCGTCAAGGAGATCTATATCAAAGGCCGCCTTGTCAATATCGTTGTCAAGCCCTGAGCCTGATTTTACAGCGAAGAATCCGCTTTGACCTTATCCGATTTGTAAAAAATATCCTACTAAAATTAGCAACTTTCTACAAATTGGGTCTTAACTCTTGACACTTCGAAACGGATAATGTATAATCAATTGTGCATTATGCGAATAACCCCTGTGTTTACAACAGATGGGAGGGAAATACATGTCAGAAGTAAGACTCAAGGAAAACGAATCCTTAGAGAGCGCTCTGCGCCGCTTCAAAAAGCAGTGCGCACGCGCCGGCGTCATCGCCGAGGTTCGTAAGAGAGAGGCTTACGAGAAGCCTTCTGTAAAGCGTAAAAAGAAGTCCGAGGCTGCTCGCAAGCGTAAGTACAGATAATCAACAAACGAACGGACAGGTCTCCTGTCCGTTTTTTGCTTAGGATGAAGAGAGTTGAACTCATACTAAGTATCATTAAAACACTTTAACATTTATTGCGTTTAATGGATACTTAGTATCAATAGCCGATTCGGTTTGCCGCTTTGCGGCAATCAGCTGAGGCGCTGTTCCGATCCGCGATAGGGGTTACAGCGCCCAGACACAGAAGATGGCGACGCGAAATGCGCGCAAATCGCGCTTTCTTGCTCAAAATGAATCCGCTATGTCCGAAAAGATCAGAGGTGTCCCGTATGAAAAAAGTTTTTAGAAAGTCCGTTCTCCTGCTTTTGGCGGTATGCATCGCCTGCGCGTTCCTCTGCGCCTGTGATAACAAAACCGTCCCGCAGAACTTCCCTGTGGCGATCTCTCCCGCCGACCGCAGCGCGCTGGAGCTTTGTTCCACCCCGCGCACCAACGCCGATCTCGACAAGATCTACGACTTTGTGAACGACAGCGGCAACAGCATCAACGACCTGAACAAGAAGTATGAGATTCAGTGTCTGCGTCAGGATGAGGACGAGTACCGGATCGAGTACATCGGCGGCAACCATATCCTGATTCTGCGCTTTGACAAGGACGCTAAATATATCAAGGATGAAAAGCTCAACAGCCTTTACCGCGTGACCGATACCCGCGGCAAGTTTGACAAGCTCAAGGTCGGCGATCCCGTGACCGAGGTGCAGAAGGTCGACCCCTCCTGCTACTTCCCGTTCCTCTTGGATCCGTCCACCGACCGCTATGTGACCTATCACTACACCGAGGACGGTTACTGCACCAAGATCAAGTATGATACCGACATGAAGATCTCTGAGATCTCTCATACGCTGATGTGAGGCGCGCTATGACAGCGATCGAAGCCTTACAGGCGTTTTTGCCCGATGAACAAACAGCCGCTCTGATAACAAGCGATGTCAACCGCCGTTATCTCAGCGGCTTTGCCTCTTCTGCGGGAGCGGTGCTGGTCACCAAGACGCGGGTGCGTCTTTTGCTCGACTTCCGCTACTATGAGGCGGCGTGTAAGCGCGTTCAGCCGCCCGTGGAGGTTGTACGCTTTACAAAGCTCGTTGATGATCTGAACAATATATTTCTTTCAGAGAATATTAAGTCCGTGTATATCGAGGACGAGACCGTCACCGTCGCAAAGCTTCACCAGTATCAGTCCGCGCTTGTCCCGCAGGTGCTGACCGAGGATCTGTCCCAAAAGCTCAGCGAGATACGCATGCTGAAAACCTCTGACGAGATCGAGAAGATCATCACCGCCCAGCGGATCACCGAGCGCGCGTATCTTGAGGTGCTCAACTTCCTCAAGCCCGGCGTGACCGAACGAAAGATCGCCGTGGAGCTTGAGCACCTGATAAAGGTGTACGGCGGCGAGCGCGTGGCGTTCGACCTGATCTGCATCACCGGCGAGAACACCTCCCTGCCGCACGGCGTGCCGGGGGAGAGGGTCGTCAAAAACGGCGACTTCTTCACCTTTGATATCGGCGCGGTGTACGAGGGCTATCACAGCGACATGACCCGTACCGTCGCGGTAGGTCACGCGAGCGACGAAATGCGCATGATCTATGACATGGTGCTCACGGCGCACCGAAAAGCCGCAGGAGCGATCAAAGCCGGCGGCACCGCCGCCGAGGTGGATCTCGCCGCCAGAGATCATATCGAAAGCTGCGGCTACGGCGAGCACTTCGGTCACAGCACCGGCCACGGCGTCGGGCTCGAGATTCACGAAGCGCCCATCGTCTTTAAGACCACCCACACCGTCCTGCGCGACGGCATGGTCATCACCGACGAGCCGGGGATCTATCTGCCCGGACGCTTCGGCGTGAGGATCGAGGACATGTATCTGGTCAGCGGCGACAAGCCGCGTGATCTTGCCGCGATCGACAAAGAGCTGACGATTATTTGAACCATTCGCGAGATAATTCTCAGAAAGTATTGATTTTTTCACACAATCCCTGTATAATATCAAAGATAAGGCGCTTTGCGGCGCTCAATGCTATGTTAATTAGGAGGAAATGTATATGATTTCTGCTGGCGATTTCAGAAACGGCGTAACTTTCGAGATGGACGGACAGGTTGTCTCCATCATCGAGTTCCAGCATGTAAAGCCCGGTAAAGGCGCTGCTTTTGTCAGAACCAAGATCCGCAACGTCATCACCGGCGCTGTGGTTGAAAAGACCTTCAACCCCAACGACAAGTACCCCACCGCTTTCATCGACAGAAAGGACATGGAGTACAGCTACAATGACGGCGATCTTTACTACTTTATGGATACCGAAACATGGGAGCAGATTCCGATCAACGCTTCTATCCTCGGCGACAGCTTCAAGTTTGTCAAAGAGAATATGGTCTGCAAGGTTCTGTCCTACAAGGGCAACGTCTTCGGCGTAGAGCCGCCCAACTTTGTTGAGCTGCAGGTCACCCAGACCGATCCCGGCTTTGCGGGCAACACCGCGACCAACGCTACCAAGCCCGCCACCCTCGAGACCGGCGCCGAGATTAAGGTTCCGCTCTTCATCGAAGAGGGCGAGATGATCCAGATCGACACCCGCACCGGCGAGTATCTGGGCAGAGCATAAGGAGATCACTATGAATCTGACTGAAAAAATCGCGTATATCCGCGGACTTGCGGAGGGACTCAAGCTCGACGAGAACAAGGACGAGGTCAAGGTTATCAACGCTATCATCGACCTGCTCGAGGACATGGCGTATGATGTTGTCGATATGGAAGAGATCGTAGACGACGTCTGCAACCAGGTTGACGAGATCGACGAGGATCTTGCCGAGGTCGAGGACGAGCTCTACGGCGACGATTACGAGACCGAGTGGGAGTATGACGACGACGAGGACGATCCCTTCGACGATGACGAAGCCTACTACGAGGTTACCTGCCCTTCCTGCGGCGAGACCACTATCCTCGACGAGGACGCGCTGATTGAGGGCGAGCTCAAGTGCCCGATGTGCGGCGTAGAGTTCGAGTTCGATTTCTCTGAACTGAAAGAGGATATCGAGGCGATCGAGGAAGCGGACAAAAAGTCTGACGAAGCCGTTGAAGAAAAGGCTGACGATCAGAAAGCCGACGAAGAAAAGTCCGATCAATCAAAATAACAGCATTCAGAGCGGTACGGCGTTTGTCGTGCCGCTTTTTTGTTCACTGACCGGTCATCGAAGGCTCTTTAGGCTGCGGCGATCTCAACTCTATGTTTAGATCACAATTCTCACAATTGTCACAAAAACCACGTAACCGCTTAATAACCACCCCGTAAACACTAAACCCTCCGTCAGAAAACGGAGGGTTTGACACATTTATCTCAATGGCTTCAATTATTCTGTTACGGATTTTGTTCTGCTTATGATGGACTGCTT
>Ga0256404_1002676_pt1 | contig 38653 bp, 31 predicted proteins | sample RumenRJG_01DNA_FD_185990 | JGI IMG/M metagenome (GOLD analysis project Ga0256404, IMG submission 185990) | Bovine rumen microbial communities from Lethbridge, Alberta, Canada - RJG_01 | ecosystem: Host-associated > Mammals > Digestive system > Stomach > Rumen | place: Canada: Alberta | collected...
AATGCTGCTGTTGCTGCTACTGCTGCTGTTGCTGCTACTGCTGCTGTTGCTGTTGCTGCTACTGCTGCTGCTGCTGTTGCTGCTGCTGTTGCTGCTAATGCTGCTGTTGCTGCTGCTGTTGCTGCTAATGCTGCTGTTGCTGCTGCTACTGCCGCTGCTGCCGGCCTTTGACTGGGCCTCTTTACGCTGGGCTTCGGCCACTTTCTTCTCAAACGAACTCATCCTGTTGCCGGCACTGGCATTGCCTCGGTTGGGGTCGATGGTGATTGAGCGGTCCGAGGTGTTGCCGACGGGGCTCACTGTCACACGGCTCTGGCCCATTGCCGGCCATGACATCGCTGCGCAAATCACAAGGGTTGTCACAATCATCTTTTTCATAATAAATAGGTTTTAGTGGGTTACTTAAAACAGCTGCGTGCTGTTCTTTGCTTCTTAATCCTGCACTGTGGCCCGAGGTAATCAGATTGGTTGTGATTTTTTTGCGGGTATAGAAACAGATTAGGGACGAGGCACCGCCTCATCCCTAATCTCTAGTCGTTGACTTTCGGCTGGGCTAAGCTGTTTAGTAGCCAGCCTAACCAGAAGGCACTACTTGCCGAGCATGATGTTGATCACAGCGTTGGCATCGTCGATGCCGACGGTGCCGTCACCATTCAGGTCGGCGGCAGCGGTCTGCTGTGCCTTGCCGAGCATCATGTTGATGATGGCGTTGACATCGTCGATGCCCACCTGGCCGTCACCGTTGACATCGCCGCGCAAGCCGGGCTCGGGCTCGTCGGGCACATAGGTCGTGCCGGCGATGCCGTAGGCCTTAACGCCCTCAACGGCAAATTGCACAACCGGCGTCTCGGCGTCGGCCTTGACACACTTGATGCCGCTCTTGTGCAGCGGGTTCTCGGGGTCGAGAGCGATACTGTTGCTGATGGCGTCGGCATCGTCGGCAGGAGCGATATAGCCCCAGTAGATATACTCGCCGTCGCTGGTGATCTGGGCCACATTGGGCACCTCGCCGCTGGCCTCGCTGTTGATGTTCACCTCGCGTGCGATGGGCGAGTCGTCGATCAGCTCACAGTCGGCAAAGGTCAGCAGGTCATTGCCCTCCTTGTCGCTGCCGTCCTCGTTCTGCAGCTTGCTCAGCGCGATGCGGTAGATGCCGGGGACGTTGGCATTGGCGTGGTCCTTCATCAGATTCATGTACAGATAGCCGTGCGCCTCGTCGAGATAGATGGTCTTGATGATGTCGTCGGCAAACAGCTTCTTGTAGCGCACCGGCTTGCCGGTGATGTTGCCGTCGGCATAGATGTCGGCACGGGTGAAGCGCAGCAGGCCCACACCGTTAAATTTCTTGGTCATCCAGAAGATGCCGCGAGAGTCGATGGTGAAACCGCCGGTGATCGAGCCCCAGCTGATATAGTCGTTATAGAAGGGCAACCACTGGTTCTGCAGCAAGAACGGCTGCGAGCCATACAGGCCAGTCGTGTCGGCGTCCATCTCGTGGATGCCCACGTTGCGGTCGCTGATATAGATCTTGTTGGTCGACTCGTCAATGTACATGCTGAACGGGTCCTCGCTCGGAGCATAACCCACGTTGTTGAGCACGCCCACGCGATAGAAGATGCCGTTGGTGTTGTTGACATAGAACAGCTCACCGTCGCCCAGCGGCTGGTTGGGATCCTGATAGGTGAAGTTGTGTCCGGCAACGGCGACATAGATGCGGTTCTTGTAGCTCTGCAGCGTGAAGGCATGCTCGCCAGCGTTGAACTTGGTGTCAATCACACCGCCGTTCTCGTCCTTGTACATCAGCTTGCCATCGGTGGTGGCAAAGTAAAGACCCGTCGGGCAGCCCAGAGCGCTGCTGCCGGCCTCGATGCTGGCGTCGCCCACGATGTTGAGATATTGCCACTGGGCGGCGGCCTTGAAGTTGTCGACCGACGTCAGGGCCACCTTGCACTCCACATCGCCCTGGCTGGCGGTGAACACGCCGGCGGCCAGGGCCGATGGGTTGGGGTTGAGCACGCGCAGGTGCTTGATGGCAGCTGGTACAGCGCCCGACTCCATGTAGTTGACATTGGCCGGAAGCTCCATGTTCTCGAGCTTGGGGCAGTTGGCAAAGGCGTCGCGCATGATGTTGGTCGTGCTGATTGGCAGGTTGACGGTGGCCAGCTCGGGGCAGTTGGCACACAGGCCCATCGGCACCTCGTGGCGGTCGCCCAATATGGTGATCTCGCGCAGGGCGGCACCGTTAAACACGTTCTGCCCGACAGTGACATTGGCACCCAGTGTGAAGGCCTCGATGCCAGCTCCGGCCAGACCATAGTTGCCGATGGTCTTGATGGCGGGCAGGTCAATCGACTTGAACGGGGCGTTATACAGGCCATAGTTGTCGATGGTCTCGGCATCGGGCAGCTCCAGTGTCTCGGGAAGGCCCTCAGCCAGGCTGGCGGTGGCCAGGATGCGCTTGCCGGTGCTGGTCATCAGAATGCCGTTCTCGACCTTGAACGACTCGTTGCCGTCGGCAGTGATGGCAGCCAGGGTGGGGATGGGGGCGAATGCGCCGCTGCCGATGCTGGTCACACTGGCGGGAATCGAGATGCTGGTCAGACGGGTGTTGGCAAAGGCCTGGCTGCCGATGGCTGTCACGCTGGCCGGCAGAGCAAGATCGCCAGCCAGCTGCGTGCGCTGGAAGGCACTCTGGCCGATTGTGGTCAGCGTAGCGGGCAGGACAATCGAGGTCAGGGCGGTGTTGTAGAACGCTGTGATGCCGATGCTGGTCACGGCATTGCCCAGAGTGACATCGGCGAGCGATGTGCAGCCATTAAAGGTGCTCTGCTCGACCGCTGTCACGGCATCGGGCAGGGCGATGGACGGCAGGCTGGTGCAGCTGGCAAAAGCACTGCTGCCGATGGCATTGATCTGGTTGCCCTCGGCAAAGACGACCTCGTTCAGTGCCGTGCAGCCCTGGAACATCGTGCTCGACAGGCTCGAGGCGACACCGGTGAAGGTCACTTTCTTCAGACCGCTCAGGTTGTGGAACGGCTGCAGGTTGTTGGCGTATGCCGAAGCATCGACGTTGCACTCAAAGTACAGCTCCTCGAGCGTACGCACGGCAAGCTGCGCATCGCTGGTCTTGCCGAAAGCCTCAAGGTTCATCACCACTGGGCCGTCGCCGACAAAGGTGATCTTCTTCAGCGGGCAGCCCGAGAAGTTCTCCGACACAATCTTGCCCCAGCCGGCACTCACGGTCACTTCCTCAAGGCTCGAGCAGCCATTGAACACACCGTTGCCCACCGACGTGGCGGTGGGTGGAATCGGGCTCTTGGTCAGCGAGATACATCCCTTGAACGAGTTGCGACCAATGGTCACACAGGTCTCGGGCAAGACCACAGAGGTCAAGTTCTTGCAGTCCAAAAACGAGTTGGCACCAGTGGCAACGACCGTATAGGTCACTCCGCCCTCCTCAAAGGTCTGGGGAATCACAATGTCGCCACTATAAAATAATGTGTCGGCCGGTGTGGTGGCGGTGGCCTTGACGATGGTGTACTTGGCCACGGTGGCATTCTGGCCGCTGGTGGTGTAGTTGATGCCGTCGTGCGTGATGCTGGCGCCTTGCAGCAGCGGCACTGCTACAAGGGTCGCAACGGTCATAGCCGCGGCACGCAGCCATAGTCGGTGAGATAGTTTTAAACGCATAGTCTTAAGAATTTTTGGGTTTATAATAAATTGTAGGTTTTGTATGCGATTTTGCTGACTAATCGATTTTGAACTGACAAATTTACCAATTATTTTTTTAAACAAGTCTATTTAAATCAAAAAAAAAGTTAAACAACGGCAGAAGGCTTGTGCGACTGGCGGCTGGCAGCCATTTGTTGAGCAGAAAAAAGCACCCTCGCCCCCGAGGACGGGGGGAGGGTGGCTAGAGCTTCATGCGAAGCCGTGTCTTGTCAGGCTTGTTGTTTTAGACTTTCTTGGCCAGCTCGGCACCTGCTTTGAACTTCACAATCTTCTTGGCCGGGATCTGGATCTTCTCGCCGTTAGCAGGGTTGCGACCCTCGCGAGCGGCCTTCTCCTGGACAGCAAATGTGCCAAATCCAATCAGAGCGACCTTGTCACCCTTCACCAGTGTCTCCTCGACTGCCTTCAGTGTTGCCTCAAGAGCTGCCTTTGCCTGAACCTTGGTCAGCTTGGCCTCGGCAGCAATTGCGTTAATCAATTCTGTTTTGTTCATAACGGTTTGAGTTTAATAATTTTGTTTGTAAATCAGATAATCTGTTATTTTTGGGGCAAATATAGGCAAAAGTATGATATCGGCAAAAAAAAAGTCAAAAAAAATGATTTTTTTCTAGAAAAAACTATGATTTGTGGCCTTGTTCGTTGCGTTTTGCCCTTTTTTAGTTAATTTTGCAACCCCTAAAAATTACTTTTTGTCACATTATGAATTCACGAGGCTCTTTATTGGCAAACATTCCGCCCGTCACCAAACATTTGCTGATCATCAATTTTCTGATGTGGCTAGCGACCATCGTGCTGCAGCGCACACAGGCACTAGACTTGCAGCAGTGGCTGGGGTTGCACTTCTGGCGAGCCAGCGACTTCAATGCCGCGCAGTTGATCACCTATATGTTTATGCACGACAGCAGCGGCATTGCACATGTGTTCTTCAACATGTTCTCGTTGTGGATGTTCGGAGGCATCATTGAGCGAGCCATGGGGGTCAAGCGGTTTCTGTTCTACTATCTCTCGTGTGGCATCGGGGCAGGAATCGTACAGGAACTCACCTGGGAGCTGAGCCTGGCCGACATGGTGGCTGCAGTCGAGGCAGGACGTACTGTCATTGACGGCATGGGCAGTGTCATTACCTACAATGACTTCATCACTGTCGGTGCTTCGGGAGCGGTGTTCGGCATCTTGCTGGCGTTTGGATATCTGTTCCCCAACATGCCCATGTACATTATACCATTTCCGTTTCCCATCAAGGCCAAGTGGATGGTGCTGGGTTATGGCGTGGTCGAGCTGTTCTTCGGGGTGGCAGGAGCCATGGACAATGTGGCCCACTTCGCCCATCTGGGAGGCATGATTTTTGGCTTTATCATCTTGTGGTACTGGCGCCGCACCGCAAACAGGAATGGATTTTGATTGGCTGCAGACAGTAACCTCGAAACTTGAAACACACAACTCGCAACTCGTAACTCGCAACAGTGGCTATTATTGACGACATCAAAGGCGCCTACCGCCGTGGCACGATGCTCATGCGCATCATCTACATCAACATTGCCGTGTTTGTGCTGCTGCATCTGGTGGCACTGGTGGGCATCATAATCAATGTGCCGCCACAGGGCATGATGCAGTGGCTGCAGCTACCGTCCGACATGGGGCGGCTGGCTCACACGCCATGGACACCACTCACCTACATGTTCACCCACTACGACCTGTTGCACATCTTGTTCAACATGTTGTGGCTCTACTGGCTGGGACGCATCTTCCTGGAGTATTTCACACCCAAGCGATTGAGCGCCCTCTATGTGCTGGGCGGACTGGCCGGGGCGGCCGTCTATCTGCTGGCCATGAATCTGCTGCCGCATTTTGCCGGGCCAGGCAGCTTCCTGATGGGAGCGTCGGCGTCGGTCATCGCCATTGTTGTGGCTGTGGCTGTGTGGGCACCCGACTACAAGATCGGGCTGTTGTTTATCGGCGAAATCTCGCTCAAGTGGGTGGCCATCGCCACCATCGGCATTGACCTGCTCAGTGTCGACACGGCAAATGCGGGTGGACACATCGCACACCTGGGAGGGGCGGCCATGGGCGCAATATATGCCACCGCGTTGCGACGCGGCACCGACGTCACGCGTCCGCTGAATGCCGTCCTCGACTGGCTGGCCACGCTGTTCGCACGGCCGCAGCAGGCCGATCGGTCGAATGCCGCCAAGGCGACCAATGGCTCACGTCCGTCACAGGGCACCGACAGGCCCACCGAGGCCGAGATTGATGCTATTCTCGACAAAATCAAGCGTTCGGGCTACAACTCGCTCACCGAGCGCGAGCGGGAGATGCTCTTCAGCGCGTCACGCAAACGATCGACATGAAATTCCTGTTCCGACTCATTGCTGTTATCACCGCACTTGTGCTGCTTGTGGCAGCCTACGGGGGCTGGGTCGACCCGCGCACATGGGCCTTGCCGGCTGTCGTCACGCTGGCGCTGCCAGTGGTTGTGGCGGGGGCGGCACTTTTGACACTGGTGTGCCTGGTCATGCGTCAGTGGCGTGCGCTGGCCCTGATGGTCGGCGCATTCATCCTGGCATGGCCCGTCGTCAGGCTTAACATGCCACTCAAGGGCAGTAAACCAGCGTCCGAGCAGATGACTACCTTCAGGGTGATGACCTATAATGTGGCAGGATTTGACCTGCAGGCCACGACACTGCGCTACATCCTGGACCAGGATGTTGACTTCGTCGTGCTACAGGAGACATCGCTCGGTCCAATGGACTTCAGCGACCTGCCCCAGCACGTCGACCTGCGAGAAGAGCTTGAGCAGAAGTATCCCTATCACTCGCAGGGCTATCATGACCTGGCCATTCTCTCCAAGCTGCCCTACACGGTCTATAACGACACCACGCTCAAGCAGGGATTCGGCTCGCCCGACGACATCAACAGCGAGTATCACTTTTATGCCAAGGCGTTCGACCTGCAGGTGGCGGGTACACCCCTGCGCATCGTCAATGTCCATCTCCAGTCCATCGGCCTGAGCGACCACGACAAGCAGCTCTATAAAAAGCTCACCAGCAACAATCTCGAGGGACGGCAAGATGTCTCGCAAGTGCGCCACTCGCTGTTGGGCAAGCTCACCGGCGCATTCCGCCGCCGTGCAGGCGAAGCTCACCAGCTGCGCGACATACTGGGCGACACCATCGCGGCACCCAATGTCATCGTCTGTGGCGACTTTAACGACACGCCAGGCTCCTACAGCTACCGCACCATCCGCGGCGACGACCTGCGCGATGCATACGCCGAGTGTGGCACATGGCCAGTGTTTACGTTCAACCGCGACCGCTTCTACTTCAACATCGACCACATCCTTTACCGCGGACAGCTCCAAGCCATCAACTATCGGCTGGACCGTGCCGGAGGCAGCGACCACTATCCGCAGGTGGTCACCTTTGCCATCGCACCGTGAAGTCCCCATCGCCCATAGGCCAGCCCCCATCGCCCATAGGCGAAGCCTCATCATATCCGCGTGTTCCGAGACACAGTCTCGGACAACCAAGTGCTGTTGTCCATTGTCAAATCACAATTCTCAGTCCTGAATTAACAATTTTCCATTAAAAAATTCGTACCTTTGCACCCGATTTTTGCACCAAAGAAAAATATAATGAAGATGAAGAAACATATCTTAATGATCCTCGCGGTGGTGGCCATGATGGCATCGTGCAGCGACAACAAGTTCTCCGTCGACGGCACTGTCGACGGTGCCAACGACACAACACAACTCGTGCTCGAGGTGTCAAGCAACGGCTACTGGTTGGTCGTCGACACTGTCACTACCGGGCGGGACGGAAAATTTAGCGTCGCCGCCGAGGCACCGCAGTTCCCCAACATCTACCGCCTGAGGCTGGGCGACAAAGCCATCTGTTTCCCCATCGACAGTCTGGACCACCTCACTGTCAACACACGGCTTGCCACGTTCGGAACCGAATATACCGTGGCAGGCAGCGACCATGCCGTGCAGGTGATGAAGATTGATCAGGAGGCTATGAAGATGGCAGGCGGAAAGGCATCGCCCGAACAGTTCAAGGCATGGAAACGCAAACTGGCCGAGCAAATCGTCGCCGATCCTAAGGGCATCGTCGCCTACTATGCCATCAACAAGTATGTTGACGACAAACCACTGTTCGACCCGCTTGACGACCAGGACCTGCGCATCATCGGGGCCGTAGCCAATGCCTTCTATTCGTTCCAGCCCAACGACCCACGCACCGACTATCTCGTGCAGGTGCTCACCGCTGGGCAGCAACGACGCCGTGCCGCCAGCGCGCCCACCGACACCATCAACGCCGAGGTCACATCGCTCATCGACATCAAGTTGCAGGACTACACCGGACGGGACTACAGTCTGCAGCAGGTGGCCAGCAACCACCACATGGTGCTGCTGTGCTTCACCATCTATCAGGCCGAGTTCTCGCCCATGTTCAACAAGTTGCTCAACGACATCTACAACCGCTACAAGGGCCGAGGACTTGAAATCTATCAAGTCAGCCTCGACACCGACAACGTCTTCTGGAGCCAGGCCGCAAAGAACCTGCCCTGGATCACCGTCTACGACCCCAACGGGCAGAACTCACCGTCAGTCGGCACCTATCAGGTCATGGGTGTGCCCACCACCTTCATCATTCGCGACGGCGACATTGTCGAGAGGGTGGAAGACGGCTCGCAGCTTGAGGCAGCAGTCGCCAGGCGTTTCTAGCCATTGACAATTTTCCTATCTTGAATCGAGTTAAGTCCTTTTAGACCATAATCGCAACTCCATAATTCTGCGTTGAAAAATCGCAGAATTATGGAGTTAAATTTTGGAAACCCTGCGCCGGCCAGCAGCGGTCATCCCTATGCCGCGGCTCCCGTCACAACCGACAGCGCCCCATGACTATCAAAATCTTGCATCAATTTGTGTGGGTCGTTTAAGTTTCACAAGTCAGTTCCTTCTCTAAGTTGAGCAGTTTCCTAAGTTAGAGGGGGTTAGGGGAGTGTGTCACAAGATTAGGGGAAGTGTGTCGGCCAACTTTGGTCCGCCATGGCGGTTGTCATACCACCCCCGACCGCTCTCTAGTTCTGCTGGATTTGCAATCCAGCAGGATTGAGTATAAGCATTTATAATGCGCTTATTTCGGATTGCAAATCCTTATACTCAAATGCGGTCGGATTACAAATCCGACCGAACGGGGCATCAATGGGCTGCGCCTCAGCACAGTGCGAACAAGTTCTCACTATGCGTTCGGCTTGCACCATTGGTCCTATCTTAGGAGGGGAGCTGATTTTCATCGCCTTGCAATGGTGTATATATTGCAATCTATGAGCACGTTACAGAACTTGCGAAACTTGAATTAGGGGCGTTTTTGATTGACGATACCGGCCGATGCCAGGTAGGGGTGGCGCAGGATGTGGAACAGCCCCTTGTAGAGATAGCGCAAGCCATAGAGCATGCTTGTGCCGTGCTGCCGGTGCAGCCGCCAGGCGATGGGCAGCGGGTAGAGCAGCATCTTGCTGCGGTAGCCGATATAGAGGAATGCCCCCTTGCCCATCAGCACGCCAGGATGGGTGGCGCGGGCCGTCTCGGTCGTCGGGTGGTCGTGCTCGACGATGGTCAGCCGATAGAAGTGGCAGTGCAGCCCCAGCGTCTGGGCATCGTGCAGAAATATCTCCTCCTCGCTGCACAAAAAACGCTCAGCGCCCAACCCAAAGTGCTCGTTGAACTGTAGACGGCCCTGGATGCTTTGGCGTCTGAAGGCCATCTCGACCGACGACGGATAGTAGCCGGTGATGGCATGGGTCAGATGGCATGACACGGCAGGATAGCGCTTGCTCATGCCCGGGCTGTGCATCATGAAGGTGGCCAAGTCGGTCGATGGATTAGCGCTAAAGGTTTCAATGATCGAACGCAATCCTTGCTCGGTGTAGCGGCAGTCATCGTCGCAGATGAGGCAGATGTCGGCACTGGCATGACGCAGGCAGTTGTTGCGGTTGCGGCTCAAGCCGCGGCCCTCAAGGTGCACCACCTGGATGTCGTCGCGCTGCAGAGCGGACGGAAGGGTGCGCGCGGTGTCGGGGGCGCTGTGCTGCCACGACACCACATAGCTGATGTCGGCGGCTGGGGGCAGCACCAGCCGGCACACATTGTCGATGCCGCGGTCGATAGTGCTCACAAGCAGTTGCAGTGTCATGATTTCTCTAGTAGTTGGTTCCAGAAGTGCAGGTGGCGTTCGGCAACGACCTGGGCTGCATTGTTGCGGATGACAAACTCGCGGCTGTCATGGCTCCATTGTGGCAATTGTGACTTCTGGTGGATGATGGATTCGAGTTGACGGTCAATGTCATCATCGTTGTAGGGTGTGACATTGACAATGGGATGCAGTGTGGGCTCGCCGATCAGGTCGTAGTACTCGGGCTCGGCACCGCTAACGGCTACTAGTCCCTGCGCCATGGCTATCAAAGCATTGGTGGCGGGGGTATAACTGTACAACTGATCGAGCAGCACATGTGAGGCACGCATGCGGCGCGTATACTCGGCATAGGGCAAGTTCTCGACCACCTCCATTTCGCACAAGTCAGGATAGCGGTCATGCACGCGCTGCAATGAAGACAACAGACGGTCGGTGCCCTTGATGACGGTGCGGGCACGCTGGATGCCGATGAAGAACCGCACGCGCTCGGGTTCGTGGTCCAGTGGGCGCAGTGACAGCGAGTCTACATCAATGGGAATGCCGCTATATGCCAGCCGGTCGCCCAGCAGCGGGCGATAGGCAGCGTAGTATTCCCACAGGCAGGCCACCACACCGTCGATGTGCTCGAGCAGATAGTCGCTGTGACGCTTCATCAGTGGCAAGCGCCAGTTGTCCTGATGCTGTGCGGCATATTCGGCCGATCCCACGTATGGGCTGGGTTGCGTGCCCACGCAGTAGTCGCTGTAGCGATAGGTCGTGCCGTCGTGGCAAGCGTCATAGTAGACGCGGTCGGTGCCCAGAGCCGACAGCACCACCTTGCCGTTGTGGCGGCGCAGGTAGTCGAACACGCGACGCACGCGCGCAGGACGCAGCTCCAGGAATATCTGACCCGCCAGGTGGACGATGTCATAGCCGCGCATCAGCGGCAGGGCCTTAAGGATGTCCAGAACATAGCGCACAGCCCCCAGACGGCCTGGACGGCGGTTGAGGTCGATGTCGCGAGGTGTGTCCATCCAGTGCGAGCCGTTCGAGGCCACGACAGCGTCATGCCCCATCAGCCGCAGCTGCCGTGCCAGGCAGTTGTGCAGGTTGCTCGCATCTCCAACAAACAATATCTTCATTTCGCTACAAAATTAGTGCAAGTTGAGAGAAGTACAAAATTAAAAACGAAGTTTTTGATTTTTACTTCCGAGACGCCGCCTAATTTATCTAAAATTAGTGCAAGTTGAGCGAGGTACAAATTTAAAAACGAAGTTTTTGATTTTTACTTCCGAGACGCCGCCTAATTTATCTAAAATTAGTGCAAGTTGAGCGAGGAACAAAATTAAAAACGAAGTTTTTGATTTATTTGTATTGTCTCGGCTGCACGTTACTCTATTCACCGATTCCTCTTTCTCATCACCTGGTAGGGCAACAAACCAAAGAACAAGGTACCAAATAGGCTGGTCTTCGACCAGCATTCACAATTATGATACACCTTCAGGGGAAAAGAGCAATCGCTGAACAGATACGGCTGCACGTAACTCTCTTACCGATTGTGATAGCGGCAGTTCCCCCTCTAACTTTGAGGGGGAACTGCTCAACTTAGAGGAGGAATTGCGCTCTAACACAATCGTTGAATTGTTATATTAGCCGAACCGCGCCATAATTTTATCTAAAAATTAGTCGATTTTTTTCGGAGTGCCAAAAAATAAGTGTATCTTTACCACAATTTTTGGCAGATGCAGGTCTGATGCCCCTGACGTGGGCTGATTGGGCAGCGAAGCCATGAATGAGGCACATTGTTAATTTGTCATGATTCATTAAAAAGATAGTGCTTTTCACGATCATCATACCCGTCTATAACCGTGCTGACCTGGTGCGGCGCACGCTCGACACCGTGTTGGCACAGACCTACAGGCCGTTGCAGCTGGTGCTGGTGGACAATTGCAGCACCGACGACTCATTGCAGGTGCTGCAGCAATTTGCGCAAGAGCACGACGCACCCGACTTTCATGTCGTGGTCACACAAGAACAGAAACACACGGCCGGGGCAGCGCGCAACCGTGGCATGCAGCTGGCCACCGGGCAGTGGATTGTGTTCTTTGACAGTGACGACGAGATGGCACCCTCGCTGCTTGAGGCCTACAGCCGCAACGTGCAGCGCAAGCAGGGCCAGGCCGACATCGTTTCGGTCAGGTCGCTGCTGGTCTTCCCCGATGGAGCTAGGCGCGAGGCTCCGTTCTTCACCAGCGACCTGCTGGCCAATCAGATCTTGCACAGTCAGCTGGCCACACAGCGCTACGCCGTCAGCCGCGACTTCTTTGCCAAAACAGCTGGCTGGAATGACGATTTGCCAGGTTGGAACGACTGGGAGCTGGGCATCCGCATGCTGCTGCTGCGTCCCAGGGTGTTGTTTGACGACAATGACCCGATGGTCTTGATCAACCACAAGGGCGAGGACTCGATCACCGGCACCGAGTTTCACACCCGAGCAGGCCAGTGGGAGCATGTGATTGACTTGGTGCGAGCACAGGTCGAGGAATCGCCACTGCCTCAAGCCGAAAAACGGCGTTATGTCAGGTTGCTGGACTATCGGCGACTGGTGCTGGCGGCACAGTATCGGCGAGAAGGCTGCCGCGATCTGGCACAGCCACTGGCCACTCAAGCACTCAATGCCTTGCGTGACAGTTATGGCGGTGGCCTCGTTTGGAGAATGTGTGTAGGGCCGATGGCACGTCTGCTCTATCGCCGCATTGCCCGAGGAAAGCGGGGGGCGGCACGTATCGCACGACTGATTTTTTGATTTCAGGTGACATCCAGGTAGTCATTTATTCCTAGACGTGGTCGGACCCCATTCGGCCCCGTTTGTAACCCGTTCGGCCCCGTCCGGCCGGATTGGCTGCGTTTGCCCTTCGGGCTCCCGTTCGGTCGTGAGCACTTCGTGGTTGTTGAGCGGTCCTGGGTGGGACAAACCTCTCAACAATTCATGCAATTCAATGCAATTACTGGTGAGACTTCAGCATTTCCTCTTCTTTGGAGGTGTATCATAATTGTGGAATGCTGGTCGAAGACCAGCACGACCCCAGAAAGGGGTCGAACAAGTCTTCGACCTGCCTAATAAATTGTTGATCGGATAAAGCCCTCTGTGACAAACCTCTCAACAATCAGTGCAGTTCAATGCAATTATTCTATTACCCACCCACAAACAAAAATTGCACAAAATTGCAAAAATTGTTGAGCGGTAAAAAACACAGCATGGCATGTGAAACCCCACCCCCAACCCCCTCCCCTTTGGGAAAGGGGAGGGGAGCTGGAAAATTGCAAAAATTGCTGCGCTTCGGGCTCCCGTTCGGTCGTGAGCACTTCGTGGTTGTTGAGAGGTCCAAAAAGCCAGCAAGTACGGGTCATACCACCCCCAGCCGATCTTATCTTAGGGGAAGCTGCCCAGGTGATCGATACATTCGGCATGCCGCACTCCAGCATTACATTGTGCTTTGAGAAAGGACTTTTTTTGAAAATCTCGCAAAAAATCACTACCTTTGCACAAATTTTTTTGAGCGAACAGCTGACAGTGAACAACTGACTGCGTTCAACCCGAAACTCGGAAAAATATTTGCACTAAATTGCAAAAATTACTGCGTAGCGCTTGCCCTTCGGGCTCCCGTCCGGTCGTGAGCACTTCGTGGTTATTGAGAGGATAAAAAAGCAGAAGGAGTGGGGCCGGGGGGAGCCTTAGCAGGGGAGCCGCTCTCTCATGGCCCCAAAATCCTGAACTCGAAACATTTACTCAATATGGCAGAAGAACTGGAACTGAAGGCCGAACAGCAGGCTAGCGACTTCGGCGGATATGACAAACTGGTCACGCTCACACCGCGCGAGCACATCAGGCAGCGCCCAGGCATGTATATCGGCAAGCTGGGCGACGGCTCGCAGAGCGACGACGGCATCTATGTTTTGATCAAGGAGGTGGTTGACAACAGCATTGACGAGTTCAATACTGGCTTTGCCAAGCCCATCATCAACATTGATGTCGAGGACGGCACTGTCACCATACGCGACTTCGGCCGTGGCATTCCGCTCGACCAGGTCAAGGATGCATCGAGCAAGATGAATACCGGCGCCAAGTATGACACACAGACCTACAAGCGGTCGGTCGGACTCAACGGCGTGGGCATCAAGGCGGTCAATGCACTGTCCACACAGTTCTACATTCGCTCGGTGCGCGACGGACAGTGCGCCGCTGTCACCTATCATGAGGGACTCGTCGAGCACGAGACTGGCATCATCCCGGCCGATGAGGGCGAGGAGAACGGAACGTTGGTGCGATTCACACCCGATGCAACCATCTTCAAGAACTATGCCTTCCGCGACGACATCATCGAGACGATGATCAAGAACTACTCGTTTCTCAACACCGGGCTCTCGCTCTACTACAATGGCCGGCGCTATCACTCGCGCAATGGACTGAGCGACCTGGTCAAGGAGAACATGACCAGCGAGCCGCTCTATCCACTCATGCACTTCCGCAACGATGACATTGAGGTGGTCATCACACATGCCGCGCAGATGGGCGAGGAGTTCTACTCGTTTGTCAACAGCCAGCACACCACCCAGGGCGGAACCCACCAGAGTGCGTTCCGCGAGGCATTGTCGCGCACCATCAAGGAGTTCTTTGGCAAGAACTTTGAGTATAGCGACATACGCAACGGTGTGGTGGCCGCCATCAGCATCAAGGTCGAGGAGCCGGTCTTTGAGTCGCAGACCAAGATCAAGCTGGGCAGCAGCATCATGTGGAAAGACGGGCCCACTATCTACAAATATGTCAACGACTTCATCAAGAAAGAACTGGATGACTTCCTGCACAAGACACCGGCCACGGCCGACATCATGCTCAAGAAAATCCAGGACAACGAGCGCGACCGCAAGGCCATCGCCGGGGTCACAAAGCAGGTGCGTGAGCGAGCCAAGAAGGCCGCACTGCACAACGACAAGTTGCGCGACTGCCGCGTCCACTTCAACGACACCCGCGCACCCAAAGACAACGACCGCCGCGACGACTCGTGCATCTTCATCACCGAGGGACTCTCGGCTAGTGGCTCGATCACCAAGATTCGCGATGTCGAGACGCAGGCGGTGTTCTCGCTGCGCGGCAAGCCCCTCAACACCTTCGGACTCGAGCCCAAGAAGGTCTACACCAACGATGAATTTGCCCTGCTGCAGGCTGCGCTCAACATCGACGACGGCATCGACGGGCTGCGATATAACAAGGTGATCATCGCCACCGATGCCGATGTCGACGGCATGCACATCCGCCTGCTCATGCTCACCTACTTCCTCCAGTTCTATCCCGAGCTCATCAAGACCGGGCACCTCTACATCCTGCAGACGCCCCTCTTCCGTGTGCTCAACAAGAAAGAGGCCAAGCGCAAGAGCCGCTCGACCAAAAAGGAGGCCAAGGACCAGAAGCCCGAGACCTACTACTGCTACACCGACGAGGAGCGCGTCACCGCCATCAACAAGCTGGGCGACAATGCCGAAATCACCCGATTTAAAGGTCTGGGAGAAATCTCGCCCGATGAGTTCAAGGACTTTATCGGCCCTGACATGAGGCTGGACCGTGTCTCGCTGCGCAAGGAGGACTCGGTCAAAGATATGCTCGCATTCTTCATGGGCAAGAACACCATGGAACGGCAAAACTTTATTATCGATAATCTGGTCATTGAGGACGATGAAGACATCACAGTGCACTGACAATAATGCCGACCGGCGTCGCGTCGCATTCTTCGCCGGCTCGTTCGACCCCTTTACCCGAGGGCATGAGGACATCGTGCAGCGGGCGCTGCAACTCTTCGACGAGGTGGTCATTGCCATTGGCGTCAATCCCGCCAAGCAGGGACTGCTCACCGTCGAACAGCGCCGGCAGTGGGTCGATGCGTGCATCGGCTGGCGCCCTGGCGTGCGCGTGGTCACATTCACCGGTCTGGCTGCTGAGGCCGCTCTCGAGCATGGGGCGTGCTGCTTTGTCAAGGGGGTGCGCACCATGCAAGACTATGAGTATGAGATGCAGATGGCGCAGGCCAACCACGACCTGTGTGGCCTCGACACCGTGCTGCTCTACACTGCCCCGCAGCTGGCTCATGTCAGCTCGTCGCTCGTCAGGCAACTGCACGCGCTGGGCCGCGACGTGAGCGACTACCTGCCCGGCACCGCACCGCTGCACATGCTGCCTTGAGTGCAATGGCACACTTTTTGCCGTAAACTTTTGGTTTTTGAAAACAACATTTTTTATGAGAAAGATATCGCTATTGATTGCAGTGATGGCATGTGTTGTGGCCGCACAGGCACAGCGCATTCCACAGAACCTGAACAAGCTGTTGCAGGCCGAGTATGCCGTCAACACGCTCTATGTCGACTCGGTCGACGAGGACAAACTCGTTGAGTATGCCATTGTGGGCATGCTGCAGAAACTCGACCCCCACAGCAGCTATACCGATGCCAAAGAGACCAAGGACATGGAGGAACCGCTGCAGGGCGAGTTCAGCGGCATCGGCATCCAGTTTAACATGAAGCAGGACACGCTCTATGTCATCCAGACCATCCCCGGCGGGCCCAGCGAGCGCGTGGGCATCCTGGCAGGCGACCGCATCGTCCTGGTCGATGACACGCTCATTGCCGGTGTCAAGATGAAGCGAACCGACATCATGAAGCGATTGCGCGGCAAGAAAGGAACCAAGGTAACCGTCAAGGTGCGGCGAGGCTCATCGCCCGATCTCATCACATTCCGCATCACGCGTGACAAGATTCCGCTGCACAGTGTCGACGCAAGCTATATGCTCGATGACAAGACGGGGTATGTGCGCATCTCAAACTTCGGGGCAAAGACCCACGACGAGATGATGCAGGCACTGGCCGGACTCAGCAAGCAAGGCATGCAGCAGGTGGTCATCGACCTCACCGACAATGGCGGAGGATATCTCAATGCCGCTATCGAGATGTGCAATGAGTTTCTCGACCGCGGGCAACTCATCGTCTACACCGAGGGACTGAAGTCGCCGCGCAACGAGGCTAATGCTTTCGGCAACGGAAAGTATAAAGACCTGCCCATGGTCATCATGGTCAACCAGTACTCGGCATCGGCTGCCGAAATCTTCAGCGGAGCCATGCAAGACTGGGACCGCGCAGTTGTCGTCGGCCGGCGCACCTTCGGCAAGGGGCTGGTGCAGCGGCCCATCAGATTTGAGGATGGATCGATGATACGCCTCACCGTGGCACGCTACCACACACCCAGCGGGCGATGCATCCAGAAACCCTACACCAAGGGCAACAAGAAAGCATACGAGGAAGACTTGCTCGACCGCTCGAAGAGTGGCGAGTACTACTGCTTGGACAGCATTCACTTCAACGACTCGCTGCGTTACACCACACTGCGCCACCAGCGCACTATCTATGGCGGAGGCGGAGTCATGCCCGACATCTTTGTGCCGGTCGACACCAGCGAGTACAGTACCTACTACCGCGACATGGTGGCCAAGGGCATTGTCAATCAGTTTGCCATCGACTATGTCGACAAGCATCGCAAGCAACTCAAGAGCGACTATCCCACACTGGAGGATTTCGATGCGCGCTTTGCCTTGACCGACGGCGACATCAAGCGGTTTATCGAGGCCGGAGAGAAAGACAAGGTCAAATATGACGAGGCACAGTTCCACACCAGCGAGCGGGTGTTCCGCACCATGATCAAGGGGTTGATCGCACGTGATGTCTATGCCGACTCCAGCGCCTACACACGCATCGTCAACCACCGCAATCCCGACCTGGATGCAGCCGTCAAGGTGCTGTATGACCGTGAGCGATATGACGCGTTGTTGCGCAATGGCAATCCCGACTACGAGCGCCTGGTCAGGAAGTAGTTTTTAGTTCTGGCAGAAGCTTTTAACTATAAACTATAAACTATAAACTATAAACTACAAGCTCTTGCCCTCTCTGGCTTCGCGGGCCATCTTGAACAGTTCAAGCGGCAAGTGGCAATAGCCTGTGGGGTTCTTGTCCAGGTAGTCCTGGTGATAGTCCTCGGCAGGATAGAAGTTGACCAGTGGGCCCACTTCAACAGCAAGTGGTGCGAACAAATCTTCGGCAACCTCTCGCACTTTTTGCTCGATGACAGGCAGTTGCGACTCGTCAGTGTAGTAGATGCCGGTGCGGTACTGTGTGCCCACATCGTGGCCCTGCCGGTTGACACTGAGCGGGTCGATGGCCTTGAAATACAGGTCAAGCAGGAAACGCAGGCTTGCCACCTCATCGTCATAGGTCACATGCACCGTCTCGGCAAAGCCGGTGCGATCGGTGCACACATCTTGATAAGTTGGGTTCTCGGTATGGCCATTAGCATAGCCCACCTCGGTGCCGGTAACACCATGCACCTGCTTGAAGAAGTGCTCAGTGCCCCAGAAGCATCCGCCTGCCAGATAAATCTCTTTTTTCATTCTTCTTGCCAATTTTTCGGCAAATGTAGCAAAAAAATATTACTTTTGCGCTATGTGTGAGATATTATCTCAATTAATCAGTAGTAATCAAGAGAATAATGAAGTATCTTTTGGCTTGCGCTCTGGCAGCAATGTTGACTCTCGCAGCTGCTGCACAAGACTCGCTGCCGACCGCCGATCGTTATCTGATGCCGCAAGGTCGGTGGGCCATCGGCATCGACTGGAATCCTTACACCTGGGCGTGGACCTATCTGCCACACCGCCAGTTGAGAGACGCATCGGGGTTCGGGGTGTTCAACTTGGGGCTGGGGGCGGAGTGGGCCTATCGTGACAACCGCTCGTGGCGTCTGGCGGGCCATGCGGCACTCATTGGTAACAATGAGTACTATCTATTCGAGAGATTCGAAACGACACCGCCCCGACGCACTGTCAATCAGGTGTCGATCGACCTGACGCACCAGTGGTATCTCAAGCGGTGGACCATCGGCATTGGCCCGTCGCTCGAGTGGCGGTGGACTCACTATTGCTGTTGCGATTTTGACAAGTATCTCACCGAACACGCCAGCAATGACAAACTCGTCAAGCGAGCCACCGAGACCCATGAGCGATATGGACCGCGAGACTTCGACCAGACGCATGTCTCGCTGGGCCTGATGGCGTCGGTGGCCTATCGCATTTTGCCCAATTTCTCGCTCGGTGTGATGTATGCGCCACGCGTGACGTGTCGGTCAATGCTTACCTACAAACTGCCCGATTGCAAGGGTGGGGAGGTGCCACAACTGTCGGTAAAGACGGCAACGGGCCATGTCGACCATCAGCTGTCCATCATGGCCAATTGGCGCATTGACCTGACCAAGCGTCCCAAAAAATCCCAGACGGCCATTGAGCATAGCGTCAGCTCGCAATCCAGTGCCAGCCCGCAGTCAAGTGACAACCCGCAATCCTACACTGTGCCACGATCCTATATTGATTCGAAAGGGCGCCGACAGTCGACTGGCGTCGTCATGCCCAAAAAGACCCAGTGAGTAGCGACTCGGCATATTGTTGAGAAAAGATCAAGTTTCGCTGGGTCAGTCCCCCCTAAAAGTTGAGCAGCTTCCCTAAGTTAGAGGGGGGTGGGGGAGTGTGTCAGCCATTTAGCATTCCGATTGCGGTTGTCATGCCACTCCCAGCCGCTCTATCGGCACTAGTTCTGCTGGATTTGCAATCCAGCAGGATTGAGTATAAGCATTTATAATGCGCTTATTTCGGATTGCAAATCCTTATACTCAAATGCGGTCGGATTACAAATCCGACCGAACGGGGGGCATCAATGGGCTGCGCCTCAGCACAGTGCGAACATGTTCTCACAATGCGTTCGGCTTGCACCATTGGTCCTAGCTTAGGAGGGGAACTGATTACCTGCTCTGACACTCAACCCCTCCCCTCACCCCTCCCCTCCCAGGGGAGGGGGAAAGAGGAATCGCTGAATAGACACAAACTTAATCTAAAGATTTAAAATGTGTAAAACATTTCGGGTTTCACCGAAATGGTGTTAATGTGGGCATCGTTTGCGACTTTTTCTTGGTCGGGTTGCGCTTTTTTTGTAATTTTGTGGGTTGTACAACTTTTCAACCCATTTGGTATGAATATTTTTGCCGACCTTCCTAACCGTCAAGCCGCCAAGTATGGCGACCGAGAGCAGCTGCGTTATCGCGACTATCACACCGGACAATGGATGAGCATGTCGTGGAACACTTTGCGACACAGCGTCGAACGTGTGGCTATGGCACTCTATGACCTGCAACTCGAGGAGCAAGGGCGGGTGTGCCTGTTCACGCAGAACTGCCCGGAAATCTTCATCACACATTTTGCGGCGTTCTACAACCGCGCCGTGCCGGTGCCCATCTATGCCACCAGCAGCCGCGACGAGGCAGCCTATATCGTCAACGACTCGGGAGCCGCAATCCTGATGGTGGGCGACCAGCGGCAGTATGACATCGCGCGCGAGCTGCATTCGCTTTGCCCGCAGCTGCGTCATGTGGTGGTGCTCGACCCCAAGGTCAGCATTGCCGACGACGACAAGATGGCAATACGATGGAGCCAGCTGATGGAGCGGGGCGACGCGGTGGCTGACGATGCCAAGGAAGTGGAGCGGCGGCGACTGGCAGGACGTGACACCGACCTGATGTATCTGATCTACACCAGCGGAACAACAGGGGTGCCAAAGGGGGTGATGCTCACCCACAGCAACTGGGACGCGGCCATGGTGGCACACATCGAACGCATTCCCGTCGACGATGACAAGGATGTGTCGCTCAGTTTCTTGCCATTGAGCCATGTGTTTGAGCTGGGATGGAGCATGTGCTGCATGATGACAGGTGTCAGGGTGGCCATCAATCTTGACCCGCACGAGATACAGAAGACGGTCAAGGAGGTGTCGCCAACCTGCATGTGCAGCGTGCCGCGATTCTGGGAGAAGGTCTACACTGCCATCAACGACAAGCTTGAGACGGCATCGCCCGTGCTGCGCATGCTCGTCAGGCGGGCAATCGCCGTGGGAAAGACGCGCAACATCAAGTATGTCCGCCAGGGCAAGAAGGCACCGATGCTCATCGAGAAACAGTATCAATATTTCGAGAACAAAATTTATCGCAAGTTCCGTCAGGCCATCGGCATCGAGAACGGACACCTCTTTCCGACGGCAGGAGCCATGCTCAGCGACAAAATCACTGAGTTCCTGCATGCCGTGGGCATCAATATCACCATCGGATATGGGCTGAGCGAAACCAACGCGTCGGTGAGCTTTTTCCAGCAGAACGGACCGTTCACCATCGGCACGGTAGGAACCCCCATTCCAAGCATCGAAGTCAAAATTGGCGACGAGAACGAGATTCTGGTCAAGGGACCAACGGTGACGCAGGGATATTACAACAAGCCCGAGGAGACCGCCAGGGCAATCGACAGCGACGGGTGGTTTCACACGGGCGACTGTGGAGAAATCACCGAGTCGGGCGAAATCATCATCACCGAGCGCATCAAAGACCTATATAAGACAAGCAACGGAAAGTATATCGCACCGCAGATGCTCGAAATCATGCTCGGACAGGACAAGTACATCGAGCAGGTGGCGGTCATCGGCGACGGACGCAAGTATGTCTCGGCACTCATCGTCCCCAACTTTGACGAGCTCAAAGTCTACGCCGACAAGAAGCACATCGAGTTTGCGACCATCGAGGAGCTGGTCAACAATGCCGACATACGCAAGATGATTGAGGACCGCATCAACGACTATCAGAAGGGGTTGGCATCCTACGAGCAAATTAAACGCTTTGTGCTGCTGCCCAGACCATTCACCATGGAGTCGGGCGAGCTGACCAACACGCTGAAGATTCGCCGGCCGGTCATCAACAAGCGTTATGCCCCGCTCATCGACGCCATGTATGCAGCCGATTTCCGCCGCAAAAAATAGGATTTTATAATAGATAATGTGTAATGTGTGTTGAAGCGAGTACTGTGTGAGGTGATTCTCGATTAGATACATAGCGAATTATGCATTATGAATTATGCATTAGATAAATGATAACCCAAGAACAACTCAAAGAACTGCAAGAGCGCACCAGCGCACTGAGCAAATATCTCGATATCGACAACAAGAAGATTCAGGTCGAGGAAGAAGAATTGCGAACCCATGTGCCCGACTTTTGGAGCGACCAGAAGGCGGCCGAGGCGCAGATGAAGAAAATCAAGACACTGCACTTCTGGATTGACAGTTGCACTGAGCTGGAGAAGGCCGTCGAAGAGGTGGCGACCGGATTTGATTTCGTCAAGGAAGGACTCATCGAAGAGAGCGACCTCGACGCGCTCTATAAACAGGCCATCGACAAGGTGGAAAAACTCGAGCTGCGCAACATGCTGCGGCGCGACGAGGACAAGATGGATGCCATCATCAAAATCAATTCGGGTGCCGGTGGCACCGAGAGCCAGGACTGGGCACAGATGCTCATGCGCATGTATCTGCGATGGTGCGAGCGACATGGCTACAAGACTGCCATCGAGCACATGGTCGATGGCGATGAGGCGGGCATCAAGAGCGTCACCATCAGTGCCGAGGGTGCCTTTGCCTACGGCTACCTCAAGAGCGAGAATGGCGTGCACCGCCTGGTGCGCGTCTCGCCCTACAACGCCCAGGGCAAGCGCATGACCTCGTTTGCGTCGGTCTTTGTCACACCGCTGGTCGATGATACCATCGAGATTACACTCGACCCGGCCAAAATCTCGTGGGACACCTTCCGCAGCAGTGGCGCCGGCGGACAGAACGTCAACAAGGTGGAATCGGGTGTGCGTGTGCGTTATCAGTACAAAGACCCTTATACCGGCGAGGAAGAGGAAATCCTGGTCGAGAACACCGAGACCCGTGACCAGCCCAAAAACCGCGAGAATGCCTTGCGAAACCTCAAGTCAATCTTGTACAACAAGGAATTGCAGCATCGTCAGGAAGAGCAGCGCAAAATCGAGGACAGCAAGAAGAAAATCGAGTGGGGTAGTCAGATACGCAGCTATGTCTTCGATGACCGTCGCGTCAAGGACCACCGCACCAATTACCAGACCAGCGATGTGGGTGGAGTGATGGACGGAGACATCGACGAGTTCATCAAAGCCTACCTCATGGAGTTCAGCGACGAGTAAGCCAAAACATAATGCACAATGTAGGGCCGACGCATGAATGCCAGCTGAAGGTAACGGCTCTACTACACTACTACTCCACTACTGAAACAATGAAAGAGCAACTGACCATCATCAAAGTCTCGGGAAAAATTGTCGAGCGGCCTGAGGCACTCAAAACCTTTGTGCGCGAGTTTGCTGCCATCAAAGGCCGCAAGATTCTCATTCACAGCGGAGCCGACCTGGCCGGGAAAGTGGGCAAACGCATGGGCATCAAGACACTGCTCATCGACGGACGGCCCGTGGTCGACGAGAATACACTCAAACTGCTCACCATGGTCTATGGCGGACTGGTCAACAAGCAGTTTGTGGCCTTGCTGCAGGCTCGCAAGGTCAATGCACTGGGAGTCACTGGAGCCGACCTGAACCTAATGCAAAGCGTGCGCACGCCCATGGGCGAGCACGACATGGGATGGACTGGGGCCATCAGGCAAGTCAATGCGCAGGCCATCAGCAACCTTCTTGACCAGGACATTGTGCCGGTCATCGCTCCCATTACCCACGATGGCAGTTGTAATCTGCTCTTCAACGAGACCGATTCCATGGCAGCCGAGACGGCCAAGGCACTGGCTTTGCGATATGAGGTCAGGCTCATCTATTGCTTTGAGAAGAACGGCGTGCTGCTCAATGTCGACGACAATGACAGTGTCATCGCTGTGCTCAAGCGCACGCAGTACAAGAATATGCGAGAGATGGACCTCATCAAGGACTGGTTTGTCAACAAGCTCGACAATGCCTTCAGTGCCATTGACCACGGGGTCAAGGAGGTGCTCATCACCAATGCCGCCAATCTGGCTAACCCCGAGCTGGGCACACACATCAAGTGAACGAATCGGTCATCGGTTGCCGGTTGTGGCACAAAATTTGCAATAACAATAGGTGTCAGTTTTTAGTTGTGACTTGTTGCAACGTCCCTACTAACAACTAAAAACTAACAACTAAAAACTAAAAAACTCAATTCTCAATGAAAGTTGCAATCGTTGGCGCCAGTGGCGCTGTAGGACAAGAATTCATGCGTGTGCTCGACGAGCAGAACTTCCCCGTCGACGACCTCGTGCTCTTCGGCTCGAAGCGCAGCGCAGGCCGCATCTTCACTTTCCGGGGCGAGGACTATGTGGTGCAGTTGCTGCAGCACAACGACGACTTCAAGGACATCGACGTGGCATTTGTCTCGGCAGGGGCAAAGACTGCCATCGAGTTTGCTCCCACTATCACCAAGCATGGCTGCATCATGATTGACAACAGCAGCGCATTCCGCATGGACCCCGAGGTGCCACTGGTCGTGCCAGAGGTCAACGGCGAGGACGCACTCAACGCGCCCAAGTGCATCATTGCCAACCCCAACTGCACAACCATCCTCATGGTCGTTGCACTCAAACCGCTGGACAACCTCTCGCACATCAAGAATGTGCAGGTGGCCAGCTATCAGGCTGCCAGTGGGGCAGGGCTTGAGGCTATGGACGAGCTCGCCCTGCAGCAGGCCGAGATAGCTCATGGCAAGCTGGGCACCACTGTGCAGCACTTCCAGCATCAGCTCGCCTACAACGTGATTCCGCACATCGACACCTTCCTCGACAACAACTACACCCGCGAGGAGGCCAAGATGTATCACGAGACCCGCAAGATCATGCACAGCGACATCCGCGTCAGCGCCACATGCGTGCGTGTGCCGGTCATGCGCGCCCACAGCGAGGCCGTCTGGATCGAGTGCGAGGATCCCATCACCCCCGACCAGGCACGTGCCGCCCTGCAGCTGGCTCCCGGCGTGGTGGTCCTCGACGAGCCGCGCAACAACGTCTACCCGATGCCCATCGATTGCACCAGCAAGGATCCCGTCTATGTCGGGCGCATTCGCGAGGACCTCAGTAGCGACTACGGCCTAACCTTCTGGGTCGTGGGCGACCAGATTAAGAAGGGTGCAGCCCTCAACGCCGTCCAGATCGCCCAATACCTCCTCGCCCACAAGCGCTAAACCGGTTCGCTCCCTTTTTGTTGCACCAGGGAGGGCGCAAAACCTGCTACATTCGGTCGGATTCGCAAAATCCGACCGAAACTGTTGTAATGAGGCCGTAAGGGAAGTCCACGGCCGAGGAGATGGTCATAGTCTCGGGCGAGATGCTTCCCTTTTCGGATAGTTACAGCAAAAGACGCGCTTCTTGGCGAATAAATTGGCCTTTGCAGCGTTTTGTTAAATTCACTTGTTTACCCAGCTGCAAGTGTTTCGGTAATTGGAAATGTTATTACATAGTTGTAAGCGTATTGGTTGCAAAATGAAGAAATTAGGGTTGATTTGTATGGTGATATTGACCTTGATTGTTTTGTGTATTGCATTTGTGCCGACATTATTTCTCGATAATGGTGACAGGTTGCTCTGGCAATTGAGTAATAAGGCATGGATGCTTGCATCGATGCTCATTGCCATTATTAGTATTCTGTTCACAATCCATTATACCAAGGGAAAACACTGTCTGTTGAAAATATTGATTTGGCCTAGTTGTTTCGTGATGGTAATGGGATGTTTGATTAGCTTGTATATCGCAATGGTCAAGCATGACGAAAAAATATGGAGCGACAAAGAGTATGTCGTTTATTCGGAATATTACGATTTTTTTGACCCAAATAGGTTTGTACTGTACAAAAGAGACGGCTTAATCGACAGGCGTATGTACTTCTTGGGTGATATTGGTTTCGGTGAAATGAAAGAAGCTGATTATTCAATGTACAATGAATTTGACCTGATCAAAGAAGAAATTGATGCCACAGAGTTTGAGAGTGATAGCGTCTTTCATCGTACTGTCTTTTATAGACTATGTGATGGATATGAGTTTGAGCAAGAAAAGAACGATTCTCTTTTCGATGTTATAAAACATTAGCATGTTTCATGTTTTTTATCTAACTTTGCAAACACAAACAAACGAATAAATCGGAATTTAGCGTTCCAATTATCACGGCTTCAAGCAAGTAGATTCCAGGTTATTAGCAATAATGATAAAACGAAATGAAGATGGAACAGGAAAATAACTCTAAAGGACTGACTGCTCGTATTTTGGGAGAACAGCCTACGGCTCTCCAGAAAACCTTGAATAAGACAATTTCTCAATTACTTCATCATGAGTGGGTGGGTCCTACTCCCACTCATGATGATTCCTTCATCCAGCAAAATTTGTATCGATTATACCATACTATTGTTGCTGATCTTGACATTGAAGATGTAAGATTTCTTATCAATCAAGAAATCTTGCTCGATGATATGATGCCTATTGCTTTGGGATATCTCAGAATGAATATTCTTGCAGAAGGAGATTTTTATGAAGGAGATTTGCTGAATGCAGTATTAAGTGTTAGTAATATTTTCTGGGAGAACCATTTGGAATTAAAAATGTCATTAAAAAACATTATTAACGAGAATCTCGGCGTTATTGAATCATCTGACATTCCAAGAAAAGTTATTAGAAATACCGAAAACTTTTTGTTTGATTCGTAATGCCATGATTATAATCTGTCAATTGATGGCATATCATATATATTGTTGAAAAAACGGAAGTCTTATATAAGTGAATATCAGACGCTTGATGAACGATGGGCATAACGAGACCAGCACGGACGAGCGCAAATTGCGCTGGGACGAGGAGAACCGCCTGCTGTCGTCAGACGACAATGGATTCGTGACCAACTCTGGTACGATGCCGACGGCGAGCGCACGGTGAAGACTTAAGACGAAAACGAAATCATATTGTTGTAAAACAAATTCCAATTTAGCGAATAGAGAAGCGAGGCCATTGGCTTCGCTTTTTTTAGTGATTGCGGCCAAAATCTTTTGATAAAGCAGAACATAGGATGCCCGTGAACGAGCGTTCGGTAACTCCATGATTCGCATAACCGAAGCGTAATATACTTGCGCGAGAACCAGCGGCGGCGTTTGCGGTCGTGTTTCACCGTTCTCGACTAGGCTGAGTTCAAGCGAGTTACACACCGAATTCGGCATGCTCGAGAAATTTTTGTACAGCTGATTCTGCTAGTCGCTTTCGTTGTCGGATTTGTTGTGTTGCAGATAGAAAATCTCTTTTTGTCGCTCAATCTCACGCCTCAAAGCTTCTTCCGACGGCAGATAGGTGAGGTATTTGGCGGCTATCAATCTGTCATTATCGTTCAGAACAGAATATCTGGCTATGTCTTGGTCGGTTTCGGCACAAAGGATGATTCCTATTGTCGGATTGTGAATTCGTTTCTTATTTAACTCATCAAACATTCTGACATACATATCCATTTGCCCGACATCCTGATGAGTGATGGTGGTGGTTTTGAGGTCAATGAGGAAGAAACATTGAAGGTCATAATTGTAGAAAACGAGGTCGATATAGTAATCTGCCGTTTCTGTCACAATTCGTTTCTGACGACCGACCAAGGCAAACCCGCGCCCCATTTCCATGATAAATTTTTGCAGATGGTCTATAATCGCTTGCTCAAGGTCACTTTCGGTATAGTCAGTGTTCTCCAAGCCAATAAATTCAGCAATAACAGGGTTCTTGACAATCTCATCTCTACCTTCTTGTAGAGGTTGAGTCAGTGATTGCATTTCTGCAATTACCTTATCTTTCTTAGGTGATTGCAGCAGACGATAATAGTATTGCGAACCGATGTTGCGACTCAATGTGCGGACGCTCCACATCTCCTCAGAAGCTTCACGCAGATACCAGTATCGTGCATCCTCATCCACAACGCGAAGCAACATGCGATAATGCGACCATGTAAGATTTTGAACACGCGTGTTCAAAATCTCCAAATCCTTGAAATACAAGAAGAACTGACGCATGCTATACAAGTTGCGCTCAAAGAGTTTGTAGGTCGCGGAGCGTCGGAACTCAAGTAATTGCCCGTCATTGGTTATCAGTTTTTTGCCAATAGTGCATAAGATTAGCGGTTGATTTATCTTGCAAAAGTAAACCAACCGCCTGTTGGTTTAAAAGATAGCATATTGCCTTAGTCTGTCATGAGTCTGTCGCACTCGGCAGCAAGCGTGGGGTGATGTTGCTTGATATAGTTCAGGACATCGTTGAGTGTATTTACTTTGCCTTTTGTTCGCTTGCTGACACGCTTGATAAAATCATCATTGAATATCTTTGTCTCAATGTGTGGAACGGTGAATTCATCCACGGGACGGAAGAAAATGATGCCGTCAATGCGGTTACCCATCGTCTCGTCGGCATAGTAGGGGCTGCCGTTGGTGTTGCTCAACATTCGGTCGGTGTAATCGAAATGAAAGAAGTCCGACACTTTTTCGCTTGCAAATGGGCTACCGACAACATCAAAGCCAATGGGCTTGTTGCCACACATTCTGAACGCTTCATCTGCGATGCCATCTCCGCAACGCTCCCAATGATAATCGTCCTTGGTTGGAATATATCCGTTATTCCCCATCAGCCCGCCCCAGAGTTTTATCGAGAACACTTGATGCGGATACAGTGTTGCCAAGATTTTTCCGGCAGTGGCTTGCACGGCATACATCTTTGATTTTTCGACATATTGCGCATGGAATTGCTTTTGAGTATGACTTGAACCTGCATAGTAAATCACTCTCTTTCCTGTGTAGATGTAGGTCGCAATCTTGTTGGCTGTTGATTGGTCACGGCTCAAAGTGTATTCGTACTTTTCGCCGTCGAGCATTTGCAGCATGTATGGCGGGTCGAGCAGCAACAATCTTGTGAACTTATGCTGCTTGCGGTTATATTCCCACAATGCGCGGAGCGCGTCCACTGCCTCGGCATACGGCCACCCGTAAGTGTCGGGGGCATCACGCAGTATTTGCAGCGCCAAGTCTTCGCGAAAAGTTGCAGAGCGCATCAGCGAGTCAGCAATGCCCTGGTCAATGCTGTTGCCGCTTTCCCAGGCCAAAACGTCGAGATGAAATGTCGTGTCGGCTGCGATGTGACGGAGGTAGTCGCTCAAAAACTCCATGTGGTCTCTCACCCAATGGTCTTCGCCCAGCGTCACCACATGATATTGCTTAACCTTTTGAGTGAGATAGTCAAAGGGGGCGGTTTGTTGAACCTTCACAAAATTGGTGTACTCCGTCAGTTTGTCATGACTGGACTGTGCAAACGATGGCTGAAAAGTGAGCACCAATGCAATAATGAGAATTTGTCTTAGCATTGCCATATAAATGTTGTTTCGATAGAGACGGGAGTGCTCATGTGAAAGTTACAGAACATTGTGCAGATTTAGTTTACTTTAACGCCATTGTTTAGCTGCGTAACTGGTAGCGATTCCGCGTTTCCCCTCCCCTTTCCCAAAGGGGAGGGGTCAGGGGTGGGGTTTCGATACAGTTATAATTTTAAAAATGTGGCAATAATTGCTTGTTGAATGTCAGCTTCGCCTCGGCATAGTCAAGCGAGCTTGCCTCTGCTATCGGCTCGCGTAACATTTCTACACTATTAAAATTTAACTCCATAATTTCGCGATTTCCTTACCGCAAAAATATGGAGTTGTGCCTATTTGCTAAAAAACAAAGTTATTAGATGTCCATTCGATTAAAGAACATTAAGCGTGTATGCTCGTTCATATCCTTCTCGTTCAAGAGAGCAAATCCATTTTTCTCATAGAATGGGATTGCAGATAGATAAGCATCAACTGTTATATAACGAAATGCCGAAAGGCTATTAGACTTGATAAGTCTATCTTTTAGAAGATCCATCAATTTGCTACCAATGTTTTTTCCCCCTATTAGCAATTGACACTGCAAAACGCCCAATCTTAACACAGGGATAGCTGCGGAACTGTTTGCTCTTAGGAAAACGCTCTTTTATCTTTTTCCAACGACTTCCAGTAATTTCTGTCCTACTAATTTTGTCGTTTAGCAAACAAAAATAGGCTACTATACGTCCATCATCTTCCAAGATGAACGTATTAGCGATATTCAAATTCATGCAAGGTTTAGCATCGTAGAGAAGGAACTCATTCAAGTCCTCGTCTCCACAATCAAACTCACCTATTTCATATTCTGCTTCAAGTGGTTTAAGCCTCATGTATCACAAACAGAATTGAATGAGTTTTTTTGCTTTTGCAACGCGTTTCTCAAATTCTTTACGGTTCTTGGCGCGTTGCTCCTCGCTCATATTTTCTACCTGAAGACGCATTTCTTCAAAGCGAATTGCATCTTCACCCGTTAGAATAGGGGTTTCTCTGATCGGACATGCCATAGTTGTATCTATTTGTTCGTTATCATAATGCAAAGGTAATTCATTTTTTCTCATATACAAGCAATTATCGTGCCACTATTTTCCAAATAAGTTATCGCAGAGGTGGAATGTCTTGCGTGGTGTACTTGGCAATCTGTTTCCTCATCCATTGGTTGAAATCCTTTTGGTCAATGCCAATCTCTTTTTTGAGGAAAGCAAAGAAATCTTCTACAGTCGGTTTTGTTTTAAACGCTCGTTTCAACGCATCGTAACCACCTTTCTTGTAGAGTTCATAACACACAATTTTCCCGACAAGATATGTGGGGGCAGTCTGATTATCCATAATGTAAAAGCTACTGTAGTAATTGGCAATATCATCATCAGGATGTGCCTCAAGCCAGTCCTTCATTCGTTGATAATGCTGGCGATAGGTGAGACCAAACTCTTCATTGCCTTGATGAACATATCCTGCAATACCTTGATTCAATAAGAAATGAACATTTGGATATGTCGCATTCAAAGTTGCCCGACAAATTTCTGGTTCAAAACTCTCACCATGCACCGAGTCTCCGTAAACAATAAAATTATTCGTGTCGGTGCTGCCGCCAGTATTGCCTACATGGTCGCCCATTCCAACCACATAGTCAAAACCTTTTATTTTGAATTCTTCATCCTCGTTCTGTGCAATATAATATGTGATACGGTTGGGAACGTTAGCGCCTAACTTGTCACGGAACATCGTCACTGTGTTATTTGCCTCACGAGCAATGTCTTCATTGAAGTCAAATCCAGGGTAATAGCAATAATCAAATACTCCTACCGCCTTGCGTGGCCAGTTGCGAGTATTATAATCAATCCAATTATAGAGTTTAAACTCACCGTTCTCATCTTTCTTGGCAATATGATTAGTGATGGCGAGCACATAGATTTCCGTATTCTCATTATAAGGCGTGAAAAACATAGAACGGATGACATAGACATCGTTCTCGGGACGGATTTCAATCACTTTATTCAGATAAGAATAAAGGTCTGTTGTCAGATAGCCGTCACAGTTCACAAGGTCGGGGTACTTCCATTTGATTTTATCAGCATCATTCCACTGAGGAAAGTCGGTTGTCGAATCGTTATGCGCTTCAACAAAAGACTTCCACAAATCATATACCACCGCCTTGTTAGGGTCGGCATTGTTCGCAAGGTCAAGTTGCGTAGAGACTCTTTCCCAAGCCAGTGATTGGATTGCGAAAAGGATCATGAAGATTGAGATTATCGATAGCCGTTTCATCATCTTTAATGTATTCTGCGCTGCAAATATACAACTATTATGTACTAAACGCTTCTATAGGGTGAATGTTGCATCGAAAGCATAAATTAGTCCACACGTCCATCGCTGCTCTTGTTGATTTGTGCGTCGCGGAATGACGTGCTCACGCTGTTGAATGTGTAACGGAGGGTAAGTTTAACGCCTCGTGTGTCATACCTGTTGCGCTGCCATTGCTTGATATTGGAGAAGTCTATGCTCCAACGTGGTGTTACAGCCTCTCCGATTAGGTCGGTCAATTCAATGGCAGTGCGCAGTCTGCCGTCAAGAAACGTCTTGCTCATGCCGATGTTCAATCTCAAAGTTCTGCCAACTCTCATATTGCTGTCATACCACGGACTTTGATAAGAGAACCGACTGAAAGCCTCGGCAGTTTTCCAAAACTTATAACTCAAATCGCAAGAGACGTAGATATTGTGCTGTCCAAATTCTTTGTTAATCATTCCGCTAATGTCGGGCAACTTCGTGAATTGATAACTATACTCAATCTCCGGGTCAATCCTCAGTTTGCCGAGATTCGTTGAGTAGGACACTTTAAATGTCACATCGTTGCTAAACAAACTGTTGATTGGCTGGTCTATGATGGCTCCGTTTTCACCGTATGGGAATGAACCAGTGACTATCATATTGTTGATTCTTTTGAGGTCAACGCCAAGCGAGACATCCTTGATGTTGGCAAATAACGCCAGTTTGTGGGTATAAACATTTTCAAGATTCTCATTTCCTTTATCGTAATGCAACGTGTCGCTATATACCACCGCCGGATTGAGTTGCGTTATTGTGGGATAACCGACAAACATCGTGTAATATGTGCCAATGGAGTAGTTGTCCGCTATATTGTATTTCAAGCTGATATATGGACGCAAAACCAATGTGTGCTTGTCGCTGGCTGTTGCTGATTGTGTCAACTCTGTGATGTTGTGCATCAGTCTCGCTCCCAAGTCAAGTCTCAGCTTTTTTATTTTGCGTCCCCATGAGCCGTATAGGATGTTAGTGTAATCCTTTCTGATGGTTGGTTGCCCGACACCGTCATTGACGAAGTTGTATGAGTTTTTAATCATGCTCAAGTTGTACCCAAATCCCCAGTCATTGCCTTTATGTGAGAAACGCCAGTTTGCTTCCGCGTCCAGCAAGTCATATTTCGAGCTGCTGACGATATTCTTTTGGGTGAGTTTGTTGTCCGTTGTATTAAAGATGTCGACAGACTGTGTCTCACCCTTGTTCTGATGAGAACAACTCAGTGTAAGGTTAAAGAAGTGTCCTGCGGGAGAGAAGTATGTCATTCCCGAGGTTAAATTGTGCCCTGATGATTTGCGATGCGGTATGACCGTGTTCTCGTCGAGGGCTGTTTCAATGCCATTCATTGATAGTTGATGAATTTTATGTTCCTTGAAATCCACGTTGATAGAGTTGCCTGAGTATTGGAGTATGAAATTAAGTGTTGGCTTCGCCAGATAGTTCAGTCCGACATTCCACAATGGGCCAGTCTTTATTGCGGTGTATTCAGAATCAAAAACATCGCTGTAGGCAGGTTTACCATCTGTGTTGAATATAGTCGTTCCGCCATTGTCATAGATTTTATGGTTTGCATATTGGCCTACCAGCGAACCTGAGAACGAGAACTTGCCGTACTTGCCACTGAGATTGACCCAGCCGTCATCTGACACACGACGACGTATTTCAAGATTGTTGGTCACAGATACACCAATGTAGTCTTTGAGTTGCTTTTTGAGCGTTATCTTTATCACTGCTCCCGATTCTGCGGAATACCTCACCCCAAGGTCACGTATTACCTCTATTTTGGAAACTTGGCTGGATGGTATGGACAGCAGTATGTTTCGGTCTGCAACTTTCTGCTCGTTGATATAAATTGCACCAACGCTCATCGATCCACCAGCTTTGATGTTGTTGATGTCGTAGGTCACTATGCCGGGAGTCCATCCGAGCATGTCATAAAGAGTGCCCGCCTCTCCAATATGAGTGCCTGACAGATTGCTGATTGAATAGTTTAATCCGTCTCTTGACACTGTGGCTTTCTTCGCGGTCACCACCACCTCATTGAGACGTGTCGCTTCTGGCTGCAAGGTGATTACGCCCAAATCGGCACTCATTGCACTAAGCCATTTCGTTTGAAATCCGATGTTTGAGACCTTCAATAACAATGGTCGCTGTTCTGCGTCAAACGAGAACTGCCCCATTTCATCAGTCATGGCTCCAGTAACGTATGTGCTATCATTCGGAGATAGCGCCACAACAGTAACAAACGGAATTGGGTTGCCTGTCTCATCAATAACCTTGCCATGATAATTGGCGGCTAAAGATGATGAGGCGAACAATAATTGAAGAATGATTGTGCTGGTTATCAGTATGATAATTCGTGTTTTCATATAATTTGATGTTTAAAAATTAGACATAGTTATGGCTGTTTACGTGATTTCGGTCACATAAACGGTGTTATTAAAATGTATGGTAGGAGCTTTTATTTACTCAGTCGCGCTTCAAGTATCCCTATGACCTGCTGCAGCAAGAGAATGCTCGATGCGTCCTTGTGCTTTCGCTCAAATTCTGCTTTTGACAGTTTGATTTGACCGATGGCGACCTGTAGGTCGTCATGGTCGAGCATATCACACTCTTTCGCCAATGAATAAAGCCCGGATAGATACAGAGATTCGCCATCTTTGAGCTTATCAAGATAAAAGAACAGTTTTCTCATCCACATTTTGTTATCGTTCTTTGGCTCTGATGGTGGGGTAACTGTGGGAGATTCTATTTGTGGTTTTATGGGTGCGTATGTGGTGATCAGCCTACCTGTGACTCCGCCATCTGACGTTTCGCTCCACTCTATGGTGTAAGTAGTTCTGAACTGTGTGTCATCCTCGTTGATCAATCCTACTGTGTAGCAGTTGTCGGATTCAGTTCCCACAAGTGTGAACTCGCTTTTATTATGATACAAGCGATACCCTGTATAAGAACGGTCATTATTGCCGGTGATGCTCCATAAAGTGTAGATGCCGCTTCTGGGAATCTTGCCATCGTCCATCGCTTGGCTGATAGCCTCATACAGCACTCTCATGCTGTCGGTGTAACTGACGTCAGATTCAGGCAATACAAATTTATAGATTGTGAGCTCGCCTTCTTTCTCCCCGTTCTCGGGGTTGGAAAAGGTGTTGTGAACCTTCAGCGTGTTCTGCTTCTGGACGATAGGCGAATTATCTCCAAAGTAATATCTCAACTTTGCGAAATATTTTTGAGCCATAGCCGCAGGTGCGATGAACAACGCCAGCGCAAGGATAATATACTTTGTTTTCATAATCCAGGTATGTTAGTTGATTGGTTGTTGAATTGATTATCTATCTCTTGTTGCATATCCACATAAATTATTGAGCCGGACTCGTCCTTCACGGCTTGGTAGCCCATGGCTTCCATGTCGATAATGATGGCTCGCTGGTTCAGTTCTTCAAGTTCTCGTTGCAGCCGCCCGTTCTCTTGCAAAAGCCGTTCGTTCTGTGCAATCAGATTGCTCTGTGCCTCATGATGTGAGACAGTCAAAGAATGCTTTTGCTTTCTCGATTGCTGCTTGATTGCAACGACGTCTGCTTTATTAGGTGCAGAAATGTTTTTGTCAGCTGATTCGTTCTCAGCCTCATGAGGATTGCCGGTTTTCTGGCCATTCATCTCATCTTTTGGTTCTGCCTTTTGAGCGATTATCGGCGATGAAATAGGCTGTGTGGTTTCGGGTTTGTTTAAAACTTTAAAGCCGAAAACGAGTGCCACGATTGCCGCTGCAGCAGCAGGAACCCACCAAAGCCATTTGCGATGTGATGGTGAGTATGTTTCAGGAAGCAAGTCTCCTTCCAGTCCACGGTCGATATAGCCGAACAAAGCCTGATAATCTTCCCATTCGGCAGGTACTTCGTGGGTCGTGTTGAAATATTTGCTCAGCAACGACTCCTCCTCAATGGTGGTCTTGCCCGCCATGAACTTGTCGAGCAAAGCCTCTATCTGATGTCGTGAATATTGTTTCATTGTTGTTCTCTGCGTAGTTGCTTGATTTGTTCCATAAGTTGCCTTCGTGCTCTTGCGAGCAATGTGCTCACGCTGTCTTCCTTTATTCCGAGCAGAGTTGCAATTTGCTCGTTGGAGTATCGCTCATCCTGACGCATTTTCAACACTGCATGCAGGGTGGATGGCAGCTCCTTGATTTTCTGTTCGAGCCAATGCACGTCCTCTTGCTGTATGATTTCGTCCAACGGCGATGGATTGGTCTGACTTGCGGACTCCTCGCTCTCTAACGGAAGCGGAGGCTTGCGACGCAAGTGGTTCAGCGATAATCGGTGTGCAATCACTGCGGCAAAACCCACAGGATTGTAGAGCCGACTGTCGTCACGCATCTGCCATAGCCGCAACAGCGTCTCCTGGGCGATGTCTTGCGACTCGTCATAGTCGATGCCCATTGCTGTCGCTTTATTTATAGCAGCAGTCCTCAGCTGTGGAGCTATCAGTTCAAATGCGTCAATAGTCATTTACAAATCTCGTAAGTTGCCGACAAAATTACTAACTTTACATCTATATAACACATCACCCCCCACTTTTCAAACAAAAGTGACGAACTTTTTTTGAAAAAAGAAAAGCACAACGTAGCGAAATTTAGTTTAAAGGTACACTTCAAGTCCGTTGACCTCGAAAATGCAGCAAATTCGGACTTGCCTAATCTGGCCACTGTTAAGTTAGGTTCGGTTGAACTCACGTTGGGTTAAGTCGTACCAAGTCATTATCTTACTTTTCGTCAATCAGTCTGGGTACTGATTCATTTTGTCGGTCATTAGAATTACAAAAAAAACGAGTTATCGCCAAGTATTTTCTGAAATACCTGGCGATAACTCGATTTTTCGCTAAATGTGTAGGTGTGAGCGATGGAACGAGTCATTGCGAAATTTGTGTAACGAAACTATTGTAACGCAAGGTCCGTAATAATTTTTCTCTCCACCAAATTGTTTAACCTTTTTCCTACTTATTTGATTCAAGTTTCGCAAGTTTGATAATGTGCTTACAGATAGTAACAAAAAGTGTACTTGTCTCCCCTCCTAAGACTCCCTCCCCTCCGAAACTGTGTCATTATTGTGGAATGCAGGTCTTCGACCTGCCCACTTCTGCGGCCTGCCGACATGCGCTGCGGGGCTCATCGCCAGGTGTCAACGAGACCTACTACCACGAGCTGGCATGGTATCATGCTGTGTTCTAGCGCCCGGAGGAAGACGATAGATAACAACCAAGAGAGGGGGAGCTGCTCAACTTAGAGGGGGAACACTCAATTTAGAGGGGGCTGACTTGCGAAACTTGAATTATTTGATAAAATCTTGGGAAAACCGAATGCCCCGCCCTCAGACACACTCCCCCGTGACCCCCGCGGCAGTGCCATGACTCCTGATAGCGCGGCAGTGCCCTGACCCTGATAGCGCGTCAGCGCCCTGCCTCCTGATAGCGCGGCAGCGCCCTGACCCCTGATAGCGCGGCAGCGCCCTGACCCCTGATAGCGCGGCAGTGCCCTGACCCCTGATAGCGCGGCAGCGCCCTGACCCCTGATAGCGCGGTAGTGCCCTGACCCCTGATAGCGCGGCAGCGTCCTGACCCCTGATAGCGCGGCAGCGCCCTGACCGTTCACTTGTAGCGGTCGCTCAGGTTGTAGATGGCGGTGAAGATGTCGCGGTCGGCATCGGTCAGCTGCACGTTGCGGCGGGCCATCACACGCTCGGCAATGCCAAAAAAGGTGGCCAGCGGCACGTTCTTGAAACCGGCCGTGGCGCTGCCCTCCTGGAATGAGGCCACAAAGTTGCGCGGGAACCCTGCGCCGTGGATGTTGACACCCACACCCAGCACGGTGGCTGTGTTGATCATGCAGTTGACGCCCGTCTTGCTGTGGTCGCCCATGATCAGGCCGCAGAACTGCAGCCCGGTGCGCACAAACCGCTGGTCGACGTAGTCCCACACCTTGATTTCGCTGTAGTCGTTCTTGAGGTCGCTGGCCGTAGTGCCGCCCCCCAGGTTGCACCACTCGCCGATGACCGCGTCGCCCAGAAAGCCGTCATGGGCCTTGTTGCTGTAGCCTATCATCACCGTATTCTCGACCTCACCACCAATCTTGCAATAGGGCCCCAGCGTGGTCGCGCCATAGACTTTGGCGCCCATGCGCACCTTGGCATGATCGCAGGCAGCAAACGCCCCACGTATCATCGCGCCCTCCATCACCTCGGCATCGGGGCCAATGTAGATGGGGCCCTCGTGCGTGTTGAGGTAAGCACCCTCGACACTGGCTCCAGCCTCGACAAAGATGCGCTTGCTGTCGCCCACGACAACGTTGGTCGCCGACAGCGGCTGCGACGTGCGGCCGGCGGTCAGGCGCGCAAAGTCGGCCTCCAGCACCTTGCCGTTGAGCAGGAACAGGTGATAGGGGCGTGTGACCATGTCGGGTTTCTGCTCGGGGTAGACCACCTGGCTCCAGTGACGTGCGTCGAAGTCATGTGCCGAGCCATTGAAGGCAATCAGCTCCTCGCCCACCATCAGGGCCTGGCCGTGTTGCAGCTGCTGCACCTGTCGAGCTAGCTCGGGTGTGGGGATGACATGGCCGGCCACCAGCAGGTTGTCGCGGCGGGCGCGCAGGGGATACTTGCCCTTGAGATAGGGCACTGTCAGATAGCTATAGGTGGCCTCGCCCAGCATCGAACGCCACTTCTCGTCGATGGTGGTGATGCCCACACGCAAGTGTGCCACAGGCCGCGTGTAGCTCAGCGGCAGCAGGTGGCGGCGCACCTCGGTGTCGTCAAAGATGATTATGTTACGTTTCATAGTGCGCCGCAAAGTTACAACTTTTTGCCCGTCCGACAATGCTCCTCACCACATTTGTCATCCCTGACCCCTCACTCCTGACTCCTCACTCCTCACTCCTCACTCCTGACCCCTCACTCCTCACTCCTCACCCCTGACCCCTCACCCCTGACTCCTCACTCCTGACCCCTCACTCCTGACTCCTCACTCCTCACCCCTCACCCCTCACCCCTCACCCCTCAC
>Ga0256404_1002679_pt1 | contig 38621 bp, 38 predicted proteins | sample RumenRJG_01DNA_FD_185990 | JGI IMG/M metagenome (GOLD analysis project Ga0256404, IMG submission 185990) | Bovine rumen microbial communities from Lethbridge, Alberta, Canada - RJG_01 | ecosystem: Host-associated > Mammals > Digestive system > Stomach > Rumen | place: Canada: Alberta | collected...
ACGAGCTTACCTTATGGATGTCTCAAGTTATAATGACTAACTTCTCTTCAGTGATATGATATCACTTCTAGATAAAATAAAAAACTAGAATTATTACTTGAATAACTTCTAGTTCTATAATACGAAAAAGCCAGATTTCTCTGGCTAAAGTAGTGGGGCGAATAATCGTAATACAATATCAATTATTGAACGCCCACGGCGATGTAAATACTTTTCAGTGACATTTTTACATTCAGTAAGTGTGTTATTGAAGTCAATGATCATATCTTTGATACATGAACACTTGTAAAGAACAGCACCATTTTCAAAATGGTGATAAAGCGAGCGGTAATCAAAGTTGATTGTGCCACATGTCGCAATCTCGTCATCAGAGATAATTTCCTTAGCATGCATAAATCCCGGTGTATATTCATAGATTTCTACGCCGGCTCTGACTAAATTTTGATAATAGCTGCGGGTAACGCGATAAATCGTTTTCTTGTCAGGAATGCCAGGGGTGATGATTTTAACATCAACACCTCTTTTAGCAGCAAGGGAAAGTTCTCTTGTCATATCGCTTGTAGTAATTAAATAAGGTGTGGTGATATAAATATAATGTTTTGCCCGCTTGATGATATTTAGATAAACATCTTCGCCCGTTGTTTCCTGGTCGAGAGGTGTATCACCATAGGGCTGAATGAAACCATCTGATTTATAGTGTGGTGTCATATAGAGAAAGTTTGTGATATTATCATGGTCATCTTTAATCGCATTCCACATTTCAAGAAAGAGAGCTGTTAATGACTGGACTGCGCTGCCTTCAATACGTATACCAGTATCTTTCCAATGACCATATGGGTGCGTGAGATTGAAATATTCATTTGCGAGATTATAACCCCCCGTAAAGCCAATCTGTCCATCAACAACTGTTATTTTACGATGATCACGGTTATTCATAAAGAAGGAGAGGAAGGGAACGACTTTGTTGAAGACACGGGTGCGAATGCCTAGCTCTTCCATGCGTTCAATAAAGTCCGTATTAATAAAACCAATTGAACCAACATCATCATAGAAGATACGAACATCAACGCCTTCTTTTGCTTTAGCAGCCAAGATTTCCTTAATAGGAGCAAAGCTCTGTGCATCCTCAATGGCATGATATTCCATAAAGATGAAGCGCTTCGCCTGCTTTAAAGCCTCTTTTTGTGCTTCGATGGCATCAGAAGCATTGTTGTAGAAAGTGACATCATTATAACGATAAACAGGAGCATTGGCATATTTATAAAGATATGATGCAATATTGCTCATATAAGGATCTTCTTTCTTTAATGCACTGAGTGTCTCTTCGTTCTGCTTAAGATGAGGATCAATTTGTTGATCTATTGCCTCGATATGCTTACGCATGGCATGGGTTGTAAGACTTGCATCAAAGAGCAGGAACATCAATACCCCTAATACTGGAAAGACTAAGATCAACATAATCCATGGCAGCTTGATATCAGGATTGCGTCTTCCAGCATAAATCAGCAAGGCAATGACAACAGCAATCACCTGTAGGCTTCCAGAAATATAAGGTGATATATCAACAACCTCAGTCATCAGATAAGCAAGCCAGATGACCTGCAGAATAACGGAAACAACGACAAAGAATAATCTCTTCACACTATTCTTGACGTCACCTATCTCTTCATTTGTCATATTCATTTTTATCACATCCTTGATATCATTATAAAGGAAATGAGGAAAAAAAGATAAACTATTTTCATTATTTAGCAATCACCTATTGACAGTGCTAAATATCGCTGTATAATACAGTTAGCACAAAGAAGAATAGAGTGCTAAAGGGAGTGATATTATGAATGAAAAATTCACACAGACAATGCAGGAAGCTTTCGGTAGAGCGGCAAGTTCCGCAATGGCTCTAGGACAGCAGGTCATTGATGTTGAACATCTACTTTATGCGTTATTGGAAGATTCCAGTGGTATTTTTTATCGCGTGCTCTCTAAGTTAGGAATTAGAGTTAATGATGTAAGAGATTATCTTAATGCATCCATAAATAAAAAACCTAATGTAGGTCAGGTAAATGAAAATGATCTACGTATGAGCTATGACTTGAATCAATTAATTGGCAATGCCAATACAATCATGACACAATATAAAGATAGTTATATGTCAGTCGAACACTTGATTCTTGCCTTATTTAAAACCAATACAACATTTATCAATGATTTCATTAGAAGATTCAATCTCAATGAAAAACAAGTAAAGAAGATCATTGATGAAATGCGTGGTGGACATAATGTCGATAATCCAAATCCAGAAAACAACTATGAAGTCTTAGAGAAGTATGGTCGTAATCTTATTCAGGATGTTAGAGATGGCAAGCTTGATCCAGTCATCGGCCGTGATGAAGAAATCAGACGTGTTATCCAGATTCTTAGCCGTAAGACAAAGAATAACCCAATTCTTATTGGTGAGCCAGGTGTTGGTAAGACGGCCATTGTTGAAGGATTAGCTTGGCGTATCTTTAAGAACGATGTTCCTGAGACATTGAAAGGTAAGACCTTGTTTGAACTTGATTTAGGTTCCCTTGTTGCCGGGGCAAAATATCGTGGTGAATTTGAGGAAAGATTAAAAGCTGTCTTAGCTGAAATCAAGAAATCTGAAGGTAATATCATCATGTTTATCGATGAAATTCACCAGCTTGTTGGTGCTGGTAAGACCGATGGTGCCATGGATGCTGCCAACCTCTTAAAACCAATGCTTGCTCGTGGTGAGTTACATTGTATTGGTGCCACAACACTTGATGAATATCGTGAATATATTGAAAAGGATCCAGCACTTGAAAGACGTTTCCAGAAGATTCTTGTTGGTGAGCCTGATATCGATGATACGATTGCGATTCTTCGTGGCTTAAAGGAATCTTTTGAAAGCCATCATGGTGTTCAGATTACCGATAATGCGATTATTGCAGCAGCGCATATGAGTGATCGTTATATTACTGACCGTTTCTTGCCAGATAAAGCCATCGACTTAATTGATGAAGCCTGTGCAAGCGTGCGTATGGAAATTGACTCTATGCCTGAAGAACTTGATAGCTTGACACGTGATAAGAACAGACTGGAAATGGAACGTATTTCTATCGAAAAGGAAGATCAGAGCGAAGATACGAAAGAACGTCTCGCATCCATCCAGGAAAAGATTGCTTCATTGAATGAAAAAATTGCTGGCTTAACAGATAAATGGAAAGAAGAAAAATCCAGCCTTGATCATGTCAAGGAATTGAAGAATGAAAAGCAGCGTCTAGAAACGGCCATGTCACAATATGAAACAGAAGGCAATCTAGAAGAAGCCTCACGTATCAAATATCAGACATTGCCAGCTATTGAAAAGGAAATCGCTGCCCATCAGGAAGCTGAGAAAGAAGATGCCTTATTACAGGAGAAAGTGACTGTGGATACAATTTCTGAAGTCATTTCCCGTTGGACTCATATTCCAGTGAGTAAACTGATGGAAAGTGAAAAGGAGAAATTGTTGCATCTTGAAGACATTCTTAAGAAACGTGTTATGGGACAGGATGAAGCAATCAAGACTGTTACCGATGCCATCTTAAGAAGTCGTGCAGGCATTAATGATGAAAACAGACCAATCGGCTCATTCCTCTTCCTTGGTCCTACTGGTGTTGGTAAGACGGAAGTTGCCAAGGCTTTAGCTGAACAGCTCTTTGATAGTGAACGTAATATTGTCCGTATTGATATGAGTGAATACATGGAGAAATTCAGTGTGTCACGTCTTGTTGGTGCACCACCAGGATATGTCGGCTATGAAGAGGGTGGTCAGTTGACAGAGGCTGTTCGTCGAGCACCTTACAGCATAGTATTGCTTGATGAAATCGAGAAAGCCCATCCTGATGTCTTCAACATTCTCTTACAGTTGTTGGATGATGGCCGTTTGACAGATTCTAAAGGTAATGTTGTTTCCTTTAAGAATACAATTATCATCATGACAAGTAATATTGGTTCACAATACTTATTGAATGGTAATACACCAGAAAACAGAAAACTTGTTGAAGAAGAGTTAAAAGCGCACTTCAAACCTGAATTCTTAAACCGTATAGATGAAATCATCATGTTCAACAGTCTTAATGAATCTGTTGTATATGATATCATTGATAAGTTTATTGGCGAACTTGAAGAACGTTTAAGTGAAAAGAAGATTACCTTAAGTGTGACTGATTGTGCTAAAGCTAAGATTGAAGCTGATGCATATGATGTGACATTTGGTGCCCGTCCAATTAAGCGTTATATCCAGAGTAATATCGAAACGATTCTTGCAAGAGAAATGATTGCTGGTAATGTCAAAGAAGGCGACCATGTCGTTATTGACTATGATCAGAAATTCGTTGTAAGACCGGCAAATTAAGCGAAGAGAAATCTTCGCTTTTTTGCTTTTAGGTGAACACTGTGGTAGAATAGCTTTTCTTCAAGAAAGAGAAATGTTAGAATACATAAGCGGAGGACATTTATGCAAAGATATTTTATCAAGAATACACAAATGCATGATGGCATCATTGAAGCTGATGAAGTCATGTATAAGCATATAGGTAAAGTTATGCGCTATACGAACGGAACACATGTTGTATGCATAGATGAGAATCATAATGTCTATGACTGTACAATTGCGGATGTCGCAAAGGGCATACTTATTAAAGAAAAACGTATCGATGAAGATCATGAACTTGATATCGATGTGACCTTGGTTTATGGTTTGCCAAAAGGGGATAAGTTTGAATTTGTGCTTAAGAAAGCAACCGAACTTGGTGTAAATCGGATTGTCCCATTTATGTGCAAACGTTCAATTATTAGAACTGATGCAAAGAGTCTTAAAAAGAAATATGACCGCTATAATCGCATCATTCAGGAAGCTGCTGAACAAAGCGAACGAGAAATACTGCCTGAAATCACTGAGCTTGCCAATATCAAGACATTGGATCAGTACTTAAGCGAAGTTAATCTTGTCGCCTATGAGGAGGCAAGCAGAAGTCATGAAGAAAGCACATTTCATCAGGCACTTTCTAAAGTGACTAAGTCCATTACCATCATCGTTGGACCAGAGGGCGGCTTTGATGAAAGTGAAATTGAAGCAATGGAAGCACTAGGCATTAAACGCTGTGGCTTAGGAAAGCGAATATTACGCAGTGAGACAGCACCACTCTATATGTTAAGTGTCATTGGATATGAAAGAGAGCTGAACAAATAATGGGATTCATTGAAAAATTCAACAAGCAAGCAACAATTACTAAACTCAATAAAACACCACTTTATAAAGAAATAGAAGAACATAAGAATTTATTAAGTGATCACAAGATTGATTTTAAAATTAAACAGGAGATGGATCTCTTTCTTTATGAAGTGATTTATCGTAGCTTCTACAATGAATGGCGAATTAATCGTGCCTGGGATGAATTTAGAGGCGAGTATTACGATACATTCAACTATATTAACTATGAAGAAAAACAGAAGATGTTTAATAATGATCTTGCGCCAGTACTAGAAGAACTTCCACACTTCTATGAGAAAACAAGTGATTTAGATATCTATCTTCCACAATATGAACCAGAAATCAATCGCTGGTTCATCAAAGACTATAGTCTTACAACACTCAAGCAACACGCGGAAAAGATCAGAAATATGGAAATCAATCCCCATACGCCTCTTGATCTCTATGGCATCAACATGTTTAATACTGCTTTTTCATCATTAGAGAAAGTCTATGACGAAGATGGTTTTATTGCTTATTTCTTCAAAGACCAGGATATGATCTTTATTCTTGAAAAAGAATCATTGGATCTTGTTAATCGTATTTATCTTTCAATGCCAAAAATTGAAAAAGAGATTGAGATTGAAGATGTCAAGAAGATTGCCGCGTTATTTATGGAAGAAAAGAATAAAGATGTACTTGATTATATGTTAGAAAAAGGATTGATGAGTGAGAAAGTCTATAAGAAATTACATAAATTGATTAAGGAGTAAATAATGGCAACAGTAGCATTTCATACATTAGGATGTAAGGTAAATAGTTATGAATCAGAAGGGATGCTTGAACTCTTTAAGAAAAGAGGCTATCAAAGCGTTGACTGGAAAGAAAAGGCTGATGTCTATGTCATTAATACATGTACGGTCACAAATACCGGTGATGCCAAAAGCCGCCAGATGATCAGACGTGCAAAAAAAGAAAACCCTGATGCGATTATTGCGGTTGTAGGCTGCTATGCCCAGGTAGCTAGCGGTGAAGTTGCAGGGATTGAAGGTGTTGATATTGTCATCGGGACAAAGCATCGTGAGAAGATTGTTGATTATATTGAAGATTATAAGGTGAATCATAAACAGATTGTCGATGTTTCCGATGTCATGAAGCTAAAGCAATTTGAAAAGCTTAATATCACATCGTTTGAAAACCGTACTAGAGCTTTTATGAAAATCCAGGACGGCTGCAATAATTTCTGTACATACTGTATCATTCCTTATGCTCGCGGTGGCGTACGGTCAAGAGCTCCGGAAGATGTCTTAAGACAGGCGCAGGAACTTGTGAATCAGGGCTTTGTCGAGATTGTCTTAACAGGCATTCATACAGCTGGCTATGGCATGGATTTAGAAAATTACAGTTTTAGTGATTTACTAAGAGACCTTTCGACAAAGGTAGAAGGATTAAAGAGAATACGTATCTCTTCTATCGAAATGAGTCAGGTAACACCAGAAATTATTAACTTAATAGCCACTTCACCAGTTATTGTCGATCATCTTCATATTCCTATTCAGTCAGGTACAGATGAGACATTAAGACGTATGGCTCGTCATTATACAACAGCTGAATTTGAAGAAAACCTCAACAAACTGAAGACAGCCTTGCCAACGCTTTCTGTCACAACGGATGTTATTGTTGGCTTCCCAGGAGAAACTGAAGAAGACTTCGAACATACCTATAACTGGATTAAGAAATGCCATTTCAATCAGCTGCATGTCTTCCCATATTCAATGCGTAGTGGGACACCTGCTGCAAAGATGGCCAATCAGGTGCCAGGGGACGTAAAGAAAGATCGTGTCAAGCGTTTAATGGCTTTAAGTGATGAATTGAAACATGACTTTGCCTTAAGTCAGGTTGGTAAAACTCTTGAAGTTTTATTTGAAGAGGAAAAAGATGGCTATAAAATCGGTCATGCTTCTAATTATTTACGTGTAAAGGTAAAGGATGATGCAATTAAGCTCAATCATCTTTATGATATCAAGATTACTGCCTGTGATGGGGTGGATCTTTTAGGAGAAAAATAAATCATGAAACGAATCAATGAATTATTTGATGTTGAGGAAGATTTTAAAATTCTATCTTTACATAGTGATTCAAGATATGTTGGTAAAGATTCGATATTCTTCTGTGTTGAAGGCTTAAGTACGGATGGACATAAGTATGCCGACGATGCTGTCTTTCAGGGGGCAAAATGCATTGTGCATTCCAAGCCGCTAAAACGTGAATATCCTGGTGTGCTTTATATCCAGGTTAATGATGTTTTGGCGGAACTGAATCGTGTCGCAAATATCTTTTATGACTATCCTTCATACAAAATGACTGTTTTTGGTGTTACAGGGACAAGTGGTAAGACAATTGTTTCTTTGATGATTAGGGATGTACTTGGTCACTATATTCGTATGGGCTATATGGGAACTAACGATTCTCAGTTTGATAATCGCATTGTGCATTCGCCTTATACAACGCCAGAACCTATCTATCTTCACCGTACCCTTAATGAAATGGTGAAAGCCAATGTCAAAGGGGTATCCTTAGAAGTCTCTAGTTATGGTCTTACTCTCCATAGAGTTGATTCTATTGATTTTGATGTTGCTATATTTACAAATCTCTATCCGGAAAATCTAGATTTTCATGGCACATTAGAGAATTTAATGCGAGCTTATGCGAAATTGTTTATTCGTCTTGACGAAAAGAATACGGTCATTCTTAATGCTGATTCGGTTGTCTTTAATCACTATTTGCAGACAAATGAAGTCATTAAGGCCAAGATTATTACATATGGCATTGAACATCATGCTGATATTATGGCTCATGATATTCGTGAGTTCATCGACCATACTGAATTCATTCTTTTGCTTGATGGTCATATGTTTGATGTTTCTGTACCAATCTTGGGTGGTTTCAATGTACCAATGGTTTTAGCACTTATTGCTGCCTTGAAATCAATGGAAATGCCATTGGAACAGATTATTGAGGCTTTGCAGTATATCAAGCCTATTGATGGCAGAATGGAGCTTTTAGAAACAAATCAGCCATTTGATGTGCTTATCGATTATTGTGCCTATATTCATTCCTATAAGAATATCTTTAAGTTTGCTAGAAAAGTAAAAAGAGGAAAGGGCCGTATTATTGCCGTATTTGGTCCTAGTGGCAGCAGGAACGATGAAAGAGAAGCCGAAATTGCCAGACTTGCGAATGCATACTGTGATCAGGTCATTTTAACTGAACAGGATGGACGAATAGATAATATCCAAGAAGCATGTGAAAAGATGCAAAAATATATCACAAGACCAGTATCAGTCATTATTACGAACCGCCGTATTGCGATTTCGCAAGCTATTGAACTTGCATGTAAAGATGATATAATTCTAATATTGGGAAAAGGTCACGAGCAATTCATGGCATCAAGCTTATCCAACATACCTTATCCAGGTGATAAGTATGTTGCCAAGAGTGCTATCGATATGATCTTTAGAGGAGGAAATGAAGATGAAATATAATAAGTATATTGACCACACAAATTTAGCCCAGGACGCAACTAAAGCAGATATCAAGAAGCTCTGTGATGAAGCTAAGCAATATGATTTTGCGAGTGTCATGGTTAATGCCTGCTGGGTAAAATTCTGTGCTGAAGAATTAAAGGGAACTGATGTTAAGCCTTGTACTGTAATTGGTTTCCCATTAGGCGCAACAACAACTGCTACAAAAGTATTTGAAGCTAAGGAAGCTGTTGAAAATGGTGCTCAGGAAGTGGATATGGTCATTAATGTTGGAGCTTTAAAGGATCATGATGATCAGTATGTTCTTGATGATATCAAGGCTGTTGTTGATGCAACACCAGGAAAAGTGACTAAAGTCATTCTTGAAACATGCTTATTAAGTGATGAAGAAATTATTCGTGCATGTGAACTTTCTGTAGAAGCTGGAGCTGATTTTGTGAAAACATCAACTGGCTTCTCTAAAGGCGGAGCAACTGTGCATGCAGTTGAACTGATGAAGAAGACTGTTGGCGATCGTTGCCAAGTAAAAGCATCAGGTGGCATTCATACACATGAAGAAATGATGGCAATGATTGAAGCAGGTGCAACACGTATTGGTGCTTCTGCTGGTGTAAAGCTAATGGCTGAATAAATATCTCATAATTCGTAAAAAAGTATTGCATTAATGTAATGAGATGTTATAATGACTAACGTAATCTTAGAAGTAAAGGGGGGAATGTCCAATGGCTAAAACTGTAGTAAGAGAAAACGAATCTTTAGATGACGCTTTACGTCGTTTCAAAAGACAGGTATCTAGAACAGGAACCCTTGCTGAAGCTCGTAAGAGAGAATTCTACGTTAAACCTGGTTTAAAGAGAAAAATGAAATCAGAAGCAGCTAGAAAGAATCAGCGCAAAAGAAGAAGATAAAAGTAAGAAAGAAGGTGTAAAGCCTTCTTTTTTTCATGTATAATGATACTAGGAAGTGAACATTTATGGAAAAAAGACTTGAATTAGCGAATTATACAATTGAAGAAATCCAAGCCCTTTGTGGAGCAAATGAAGAAAACATTGCCATTCTTGAAGAAGAATTCAAGACGGATATTATTGTAAGAGGCAACGAGATCATCATTCAGGAAGAAAATGAACAACTAGAAGATGTTATTATGCATTTATTGAAGCTTATTCGTAAGCACATTCGTGTCTCTAAAAAAGAAATTATGAGTGCCATTGCGCTTAGTAAATCCAATCAGCTTAAGGATTTAGAATCTCTTTATTCCATCCAGATTGCAAGAACCCATTCCGGTAAGCTGATTACACCAAAGACAATCGGACAAAGAGATTACTATCTTTCTTTGAAAAATAATGATGTTGTCTTCGCAATAGGACCAGCTGGTACAGGTAAAACCTATCTTGCAGTTATCTTCGCCGTGCAGGCCTTAAAGAATAATGAAGTTAAACGTATCATCCTCACACGTCCAGCTGTTGAAGCAGGGGAATCACTCGGTTTCTTGCCTGGTGATCTTAAAGAAAAAATTGATCCTTACCTCCGTCCACTCTATGATGCTTTATATGATATGCTTGGCGTTGAGAAGACAGATAGACTGATTGAAAAAGGCATTATTGAAATTGCACCATTAGCCTACATGCGTGGACGTACGCTTGATGATGCTTATGTCATTTTAGATGAAGCACAGAATACAACTAATAATCAGATGAAGATGTTCCTGACCCGTCTTGGCTTTAATTCTAAAATGATCATTACAGGTGATATTACTCAGATCGACTTAGCACATGGTGTTGAAAGTGGTCTGAAGGTTGCTGCAAAGCTTCTTAAAGGTGTCAAAGGCATCAAATTCATCTATTTAAGTGCTCTTGATGTCGTCAGACATCCAGTTGTGGCAAGAATTATCGAACGCTATGATGAAGAAGCAAAAAGAAGAGAAGAACTCAGAAAGAACCGCATTTAATGCAGTTCTTTTTTGGTGCTGTCAGCACACCAAACATATGTCTCTTTTTTATAGAATATGAGTGGTCAGAAAGAAGTCTTCATGAAGATGACCATCATATTCTAAAGGGAAAGGGAGAAATTTATGGAAGAGAAAAAAGTAAATAAGAGTGGTTTTGCGATTGCGGCACTTGTCTTAGGTATTATTGGGATTGTGTTCTCATTTATCCCGATCATCAACAATGCAGCATTCATACTTGGTATACTTGCCGCAATATTTGCGATCATTTCACTTGTCAAGAAAGCGTCAAAAGGAAAGGCTATCGCTTCACTGGTGCTTGGTATTCTTGCCATTGTCATTACACTCGTTATGCAAAGTGCTTTTTCAAGTGCCTTGGATGATACAAGCAAGAAGCTAGATAAAGCAGCTGGCAATAGCACAAATGAAGTACTCAAGAAGGAAGTCAATGTTACACTTGGTACTTTTGAAGCAAACAAGGATGATTCAGGAATTGTTAGCACTAAGCTGCCTGTTACTGTTAAAAATATCACTGACAAGAAGCATTCCTATAATATTCATATTGAAGCGGTTGATGCCAACGGAAAAAGAATTGCTGATGACTATGTTGCAGCGAATGATTTAGGTGGCAATCAGTCCCAGGATTTTAAAGCATTTGAATTTGTTGAAGAAGAAAAGGTTGAAAGCCTGAAACAAGCAAAATTTAAAATCATTGAAGCATCAAGCTATTAGAAAAGATGGCTGAAATTCAGCCATCTTTTTATTCAAGTATTTTTAAGCCATGCTCATCCAATAATGCATTCGTCTCCATGACATTCATTTTATGGACAATTGCATAGATAACTGTCGCATCAAAAGCCAGCTTTGGATAAAGAGCGCTCGCTTTGGCAAGTTTAAGAACGCGGTTTGTTTCTTCAAGCGTAAGCTGCATGGCAATTGTCAAAGCAAGTATTTTTACTTGTGAAGGATTCGTTCTTTTGCCATTGAAAATCTGGTTGGCATAGTCTCTAGAAAGACCTGAGGCATTTATAACTTGTGCTCTTGTCATCCCTTTTTCTTCAAGAAGGTCGTTAAGATAGCTAGCAAGCGTGAGTGTCTGAAGATCGGATAAGACATCATCAAGAGAAGCACGCTTGTCACTTAATATGGACATTAATTCTTCTGTTTTCATCTAATCACCTGAAACTATGGTATAATGAATGCCATAAGAATGCAAGGAGAGGAAATATGCTTAAGGGATATAGCTATATCAGAACAATCAAGGGAGATGATGCAAAGAAAATCTTTCTTGTCATGAATGATTACACAAAGCAGATATGCGTTGAAAAGGTTCTTAAAAATGGTGATATAGAACTTTATAACCGACTTAAGCACATTCATGATGGCATTCCTGAAGTTTATCAAGTTATTGAAGATGAGGAAGATATTATCGTTGTTGAAGAATATATTCAATCACCAACCCTTGAAGAGTATCGCTTGCAGCATCACCTTGAAGAAGATGAGATTGTTGCCATTATGAATCAGCTGCTAAAAATCCTAATGGTTCTGCATGCCTCAAATCCGCCCATCATCCATCGCGATATCAAGCCAGAGAATATTTTCTATAATGGCTATCGCGTTGTGCTTGCTGATTTCGATATTGCTCGTAGCTATAAAGCAACACAAAGCAAGGATACGGAAGTATTGGGTACAGTCGGCTATGCTGCGCCGGAGCAGTTTGGCTTTGATGAAACGGGTGTGACAGCGGATATCTATGCCTGTGGGGTGCTTTTGAATGTCTTGTTGACTGAGGAATTGCCTTATAAGAAACAGGCTGATGGTACTTATCGCAAGATTGTTGCTAAGGCTACTAGTTCTTCGCCTGAAGATAGATATCAGAGTGCCCAAGAGATGATGAAAGCCTTAAATCGTCTGTCAGTGCCCACTCATCTCAATTTTCCCAATCTTTCTCATCCGTTAAGAAAGATTGTTTTTATTGTCTATAGTTTGTTGATGCTTGCAGCTACTTCAACCCTCAAAACAAAAGAAGTAACGAGCGCCTTCGGGTTACTTCTTTATCGTTTCTGGGTTTTCTTTACACTGATTTACATTCCTTTGTGCTTCTTTGATCCATTGCATCTCTATCGTTTCTGTCTTTTTAAGAAAAATACGTATCTTGTTGTTAGAATATTTGGGAGAATTGTTTCTCTCTCATTATATTGGTTTGTCGTTTCTGTTGTTCTGATTGCCTTTTTCTAATCAGCTATGATGACATGCTTATGCATATAGTCTAGAATCTTTTTATGGGCTGTCGGAATGGCTGCTTTTTTCATATCTTCAGCATTCATGAGATAGTCATTGGGCGCACTTAAAACAAAATGAAAGACATGCATATGCCAAGTACGATGTGTAAAAACATGCTTAAAGTCCTTCACAAAGCTTTCTAAGATTAAGGATTGCCCATATTCTTTCTTAAAAGCTTCCATAAAAGCATAGGGATCATTGACTTCATATTGTACAAGACCATACATATGTTCTAGTAGGCCTTCCTCATTGATTTTCATCATGACCTGATCATCATATGTGATATAGCCAGTTATAAAAGAATGTTCTGTTTTCTTGATTTTCTTAATATTAATAGGCAAGACTTTTTCTTCATGGTTCTTATAAGCCTGACAATAAACATGAAGCGGACAGCTGATGCAATCTGGATTCTTAGGTCGACAGAAAGCATTGGAGAGATCCATCAGTCCTTGGTTGAAGGAGGCTGAATCTTTGCCTACAATCATCTTGTTGGCATATTCAGTAATACGCTTGATTGTTCTGCTTTCAGCAATATTATCATGTAAGCCAAGGAGTCTGCTTAAAACTCTTAAGGCATTGCCATCGATTGCTGCATATTCTTCATGATAGGCAAAAGACGAAATAGCACTTGCTGTATAAGGTCCAATCCCAGGAAGACTTATGATATCTACATAATCTCTAGGAAAGATACCATCAAATTCATCAACAATCTTAATTGCTGATGAATGAAGATTTTTCGCTCTTCGATAATAACCAAGCCCTTCCCAAAGCTTATAGACTTCATCAAGAGATGCATTTGCTAAGTCTTTAACAGTTGGATAAGTTGAAAGAAAACGATAGTAGTAGGGAATGACTGCTGCTACAGTTGTTTGCTGAAGCATGATTTCACTGACCCATATCGCATAAGGGTCATTTGTATGTCTGAAGGGGAGATCCCTTTTGTTTTTCTGATACCAGTTTATAAGTTCATCTGTAATTTTTTGCATATTATCACCAAGTCGATTATACTATAAATATATAAGATTGAAAGAAGTGATGCTTATGAAAAAAGAAGATGAAATTATCCGTCAGTCTCTTCTTGCAACACAGGAATATGATGAACGATTGTCAGCCTTTGCAACAAAAAACAGCGACTATATCAAGATTCATCCAACCCATACAAAACCCTATGATTTCGATGTACGGTGGCCTTATGAAAAGGATATCGACCGCATTCTTTATTCTAAAGCCTACCGTCGCTATGTTGATAAGACGCAGGCGTTGTCATTTTTCAATAATGTTCATATCACAAAACGCTCCTTACATGTCCAATGGGTCTCTCGTATTGCTAGACAAATTGGACGCTGCCTGAATCTAAATACCGACCTGATTGAAGCCATTGCGCTTGGTCATGACTTGGGACATGCACCTTATGGACATGTTGGTGAAAAAGCCATTAATGAATGTCTGAAAGAGCGTGGTGTTGGCTACTTCGCTCACAATGCCAATAGTGTCAGAGTCCTTCTCTATGTTGAAAGAAAAGGAGAGGGATATAATGTGAGCCTGCAGGTACTTGATGGCATTCTTTGCCATAATGGTGAAATGATTAATCGTATCTATAAACCTGATCCTTTTAAAACAATTGATCAGTTCTGGAAGGAATATGAAGCTTGCTGGCATACACCTCATGCAAGTGAACATATTTCACCAATGACACTAGAAGGATGCGTAGTAAGAATTAGTGATGTCATCAGTTATATAGGCAAGGACATTGATGATGCTATTAATGTTGGTTTAATGAAGAGATCAGATTTACCAAGCGATATTACTCGTGTTATTGGTGATGGCAATAATTCCATGATCAATCATCTTGTTGAAGATCTTGTCATTCATTCCTACAACAAGCCCTATCTTGAATTCTCGAAGGAAACATTTGAAGCTCTCAATAAGCTTTATGATTTTATCTCTATCCATATTCACCACAATCCTGTTCTTGTAAAAGAAAATGAAAAGCTCTTTAGAATGGTGAAGGAATTGTATGATGTCTTTTATGAAGATTTAGATGATCCACTTCTTAAAGATCGTGGTATTCAGAAATATCTCTCTAATATGAATGAGGAGTATCATCAGACACCAAAAGAACTCATTGTTTCAGATTATCTGTCAGGGATGACCGATACATATTTATTAGAATATTACAAAAAAGTCTTCTTGCCGACGATGCGAGAAAACATTACATGATAAACAAAATAAAAAATATGGATACAAAATGCCTGATTCATGGTAGAATAGCTTTAGTAAAGGAGGGCGTATACTATGAAACTAATCATTGCGATTGTCAATAATGATGACAGTAACGCTGTACAGACTGCACTAACAGAAGGTGGTTATTTCATTACAAAGATGGCCACAAGTGGAGGATTCCTGAGAAAGGGCAACACTACATTCCTAATTGGTACAAATGATGAAAAGGTTGATGGTGCTCTCGAGATCATTAAAGCCAATGCAAAGAAGCGTGTAGAAAAAGAACCAACTGTTCCACCAACGGAAATGGGTGAGTTCTTTACACCAATCATGGTTGATGTCCTTGTTGGTGGTGCCACAGTCTTTGTATTGAATGTTGATCGATTCGAAAAAATGTAGGATGGCAATGCCATCCTTTTTTGTAGGAGGATAATATGGAAATAAAAATACTGGATCATATCACTGAAACACAGGTGACAAATATCATTGAGGCAAGTGGGGGCAGGCATATTCTTAAAACACCGGGGACATTGACCTTAGTAGCAACAGTGGGGAGTGAGGTTGTTGGCTTTATTGAACTTGAGCGCATGGAAACAGTAACACTTATTTATGCGAAGCCAGGCAATATTCAAGTTGAAGTGTTTGCCAGCTTGCTAGATGCTGTTGAACGCATAGGCTTAAATCGTATCATCTTACATCCTTCTGCAACTTCAATAGCCTTTTTTAAGAGTTTTGGCTATCATGAAGTAGGAAATGGGTCACTTGTCAAGATTTTGCCAAAAAGTCATGATTTCAAGAATGCCCAGGAAGTTTATGATTTTATTAATCATCAGAAAGATCGTGTCTACTCATTAGAACAATTTCAAAAGTTTATGGAAGATGCATATAATATTCAGGATGGTCTTGCATCGCTTCATATTGGTGGCACGAATGGCAAGGGTTCCACAGTCAATTATACAAAAGAAGTCCTCAAAGTAGCCGGTTATAATATTGGAACCTTTACTTCACCAGCTCTTATTCATCCCCTTGATATTATCTGTGTTGATGATCAAGCAATCGATGAAAGAACAATGGTTGCGATTGCGAATCGTTTTATGGGAGATTTCCTTGATTATGGCTTATCAAAGTTTGAAATGGAAGTCTTTATTGCCATCATCTATTTCTATTATCGTGCAGTTGATTTAGCTATTTTTGAAGTGGGTCTAGGAGGCTTGCTTGATGCAACAAATGTCATCAAGCCATTGCTGGCTGTTAATACGAATATCGGCTTGGATCATGTTGATTATTTAGGACATACATATAAAGAAATCGCCATGAATAAAGCGGGCATTATAAAGGATCACGTTGACTATATGACAGGGGAGGGGCGTGAAGAATGTCTTGAAGTCTTTCGAGAAGTATGCCAGAAGCATGAAAGCAAGCTCATCCAGATCAAGCTTCCAGAAAATGTCACATACCATCAGACTTCCATCGAATATGATTATCATGAACATCATATTCATTTAAATACTACAGCAAGATATCAAGTCAATAATTCTGTCATGGCCATTAATATTCTTGAATATCTCTCTCGCTATTTTCCTTTTGACAAAGAAGATCTCACAACCGGCTTAGCGCAGGCGCACTGGGCGGGGAGATTTGAAATCATTCATCTTCATCCAACGGTCATTATTGATGGCGCTCATAACAAAGAGGGCATGGAAGCTTTCGCAAATAGTGTCAACAAGGATGAACCAATGAAAATCATCTATTCAGCCTTAAGAGACAAAGATACGCATCATATGATTGAAACATTATGCAAGCTGACTGATGATGTCACGGTGACAGAATTCCCTCATCCCCGCGCTGCCACGATTGCTGAATTAAGCGAAAATATGCCTGTCAAAAAGGATGAAAACTGGCAACACGCTGTTGATGAAGCACTAAAAGGCGATAAAAAAGTCTATATTACCGGTTCGCTTTATTTTATTTCGCTTGTAAGGGCATATATTCTTGGAAAAGAACTTGCTTAATGTGATTTATTATGATAAGGTTAACCGAACGCATAAGAAAAAGAGGAAATAATGATTAAAACATTTAGAGATTTAAAATTAAACGAAACTGTACAAAAGGGTATTGAAGCAATGGGCTATGTTTCACCTAGTCCAATTCAGGCTGAAAGTATCCCTGTATTACTAGAAGGAAAAGATATTATCGGTCAGGCTCAGACGGGCACTGGTAAGACTTTAGCCTTTGGTAGTGTCTTATTATCTGAGATTGAAAGATCCGACCATATTTCTGCAATTGTATTATCACCAACACGTGAACTTGCGATGCAGATTGGTGAGGAATTTGGTCGTATTGGGAAATATACTGATTTGAGATTTGCATGTGTCTATGGTGGCAGTGATATTGGCCGTCAGATTCGTACAATCAAGCATGGCATAGATGTGCTGATTGGAACACCTGGTCGTGTCATGGACTTGATGAGACGTGAAATTGTCTCATTAGAAAATATTAAGTTCTTTGTCCTTGATGAAGCTGATGAAATGTTGAACATGGGCTTTGTTGAAGACATTGAAACAATTCTTGCGGATGCTCCAAAAGAAAAACAGACAGTCCTTTTCTCAGCAACAATGCCTGATGGCATCAAGCACATTGCAGAAAATTACATGAAGAGCGATTATACGCATATCAAGATCAAGGCTGTTCAGCAGACAGCTACAACAGTAAAGCAATACTACTTCGTTGTTCCACAAAACAAGAAGCTAGAAGGCTTATGTCGTGTACTTGATGCCAATGAAATGGACTCATGCATTATCTTCTGTAAGACAAAACGCTCTGTTGATACATTGCAGGATGAGCTTGCCCGCCGTCATTATCATGTTGCCTGCATGCATGGTGATATTGACCAGAATACAAGAATGCGCACATTACAGAAGTTCAAGGAACGCAAAGTCCCAATTTTAATTGCGACTGATGTAGCGGCCCGTGGTATCGATGTTGATAGTATTACGCATGTCATCAACTATGAATTACCTCAGGAAGATGAACTCTATGTCCATCGTATCGGTCGTACTGGTCGTGCTGGCCACGAAGGTGTTGCTTTCACATTCGTCTCTCCAAGAGAAGTGCGTATCCTCCATAAAATTGAAAAGAGCACAAAATCACATTTTGAAGAACTGAACTTACCTACAGCTGATGATATCTTTAATGCAAAAATGAAGGATGTCCTTGAAGATGCACAGAGGGTTATGGATAAAGGTAAACAAAAAGATTTCTATGATGTTGTTGCTCAGATTCCAGATGCATTGGTTGATGATGTTCTTGCTTCATTGCTTTATATGAATTATCGTGAACGCCTGGCTTTTGATTACAAAGATGATGACTTAACAAAGAAGGTCAATAGCTATGAACGTATCTTTGTGAACTGTGGCAGTGCGGAAAAGATCAATAAGACAAAACTGCTTAATTTCTTATTAGAAGTAGGGAACTTGAGAAAAGATGAAATCGGTGACATCACGATTAAACGTAAGTTCTCCTTCGTCGATATTAAGAAATCAAAGGCAAAAGGTGTCGTCAAGAAGTGCTTTAATAAAAAAATTGGCAATCAAAAAGTAAAATTGGAAATTGCGAAAGAAGTTCGATAATTTTTGAGAGTTAGTCAGCTTAATGATTAACTCTTTTTTATATCCATATCATATTATTTAGATATGTATTCTTTATCTTAGAAAATATCGAAAAATAACAAATTTATATGAGATATTGGACATAATTGGAGATGTAATAACTTTAGTATTATTAGAAATATAAGCACTTTCAGTATTTTGTATGCGTTTCATATTTGTATTAATACGAAGTTGCCAACGCTATTTTTTCACAAAGGTATTGATTGTAAACCCATACATGTTATATAATAGACCCATGAGTTAAAGGAGGAATTATCTTATGAAAAAGTATGTATACCTTTTTAAGGAAGGTGCAGCTTTGGACATGACTTTAGCTGAAAAGAAAATCTTACTTGGTGGCAAGGGTGCTAACCTTGCTGAAATGACTGGAATTGGTCTCCCAGTCCCACAGGGTTTCACAGTTACAACTGAAGCATGTACACAGTATTATGAAGACGGAGCTAAGCTAACAGATGAAATGAAAGAGCAGATTCTGAACGCTTTAGCTGAACTAGAAAAAATCACAGGAAGAGAATTTGGTAATCCAAACAACCCATTACTTGTTTCTGTTAGATCTGGTGCAAGAGAATCTATGCCAGGTATGATGGATACAGTATTGAACTTAGGTTTGAATGACGAAGTAGCAGCACAGTTCGCTGCCGATACAAAGAATGATCGTTTCGTATATGATTCATATCGTCGTTTCATCCAGATGTTTGCGGATGTTGTTAGAGGCTTCCCAAGAGAAAAATTCGAATTACAATTTGAAAAGATCAAAGAAGAACATGGTTATCAATTAGATACTGACTTCACTGCAGAAGATCTTAAAGAAGTTGTAAAAGTATATAAAGAAGAATTCAAGAAATTAGATCCAGCTGGATTCCCAGAAGATCCAAAAGAACAGTTGATGGCAGCTGTTGGTGCCGTATTCGGTTCATGGAATAATGATCGTGCCATCACATATCGTCGTTTAAACGATATCCCTGGTTCATGGGGTACTGCCGTAAACGTACAGCAGATGGTTTATGGTAACCGTTCTGAACAGTCAGGTACTGGTGTTGCCTTCACTCGTAACCCAGCAACTGGTGAAAACGTATTATATGGTGAATACTTAATGAATGCCCAGGGCGAAGACGTTGTATCTGGTGTTCGTACACCTCAGCCAATCGCTACATTGAATGAAGTAATGCCTCATTGTTATGAACAGTTCCAGGAAATCTGTCATACTCTTGAAAACCATTATAAAGATATGCAGGATATGGAATTCACAATTGAAGATGGCAAACTTTACATGTTACAGACTCGTAACGGTAAGAGAACTGCTCAGGCTGCATTGAGAATTGCCGTTGAAATGGTTCAGTCAGGCATGATCACTAAGGATGATGCATTATTAATGGTTGATCCTAAGGCACTTGATCAGTTATTACATCCAAACTTTGATAATGATTCATATAAAGCTGCTAAGGCAGTTGCAAATGGTTTAGCTGCATCACCAGGTGCTGCAACTGGTCATTTATATTTCAATGCTGAAGACTTAAAGACAGCAAAAGAAAACGGTGTTCAGGATATGATCCTTGCCCGTAATGAAACATCACCAGAAGATATCGAAGGTATGGTATTAGCTCATGGTATCTTAACTGTACGTGGTGGTATGACATCACATGCAGCCGTAGTTGCTCGTGGTATGGGTACTTGCTGTGTAGCTGGTTGTGGTGCTATTAAAGTTGATGAAGAAGCTAAGACATTAACATTACCTGATGGTAAAGTCTTACATGAAGGTGACTATGTATCATTAAACGGCTCTACAGGTGAAGTCTTTGCTGAACAGATTAAGACAGTTCCTCCTACAATTGGCGGACACTTCGCTGAATTCATGAACTGGGCTGATGAAAGAAGAAGATTAAAGGTTAGAACTAATGCTGATAACCCAAGAGATGCTAAACAGGCAGCAGAATTTGGTGCTGAAGGTATCGGCTTATGTCGTACAGAACATATGTTCTTCGATGAAGAAAGAATCTTTAACTTCCGTCGTATGATTACTGCAGATACAGTAGAAGCTAGACGTGAAGCATTAAGCAAGATTCTTCCATACCAGAGAGAAGACTTTGAAGAATTATATAGAACAATGGGCAAATATGGTGTTAATATCCGTTTCTTAGATCCACCTCTACATGAATTCTTACCACATACTGATGAAGAAATCGCTCCATTAGCAGAATCTTTAGGTATGACATTTGAAGCATTAAAAGAAAGAGTTGAATCATTAAAAGAATTCAACCCAATGATGGGTCACAGAGGATGCCGTCTTGCTGTAACTTATCCTGAAATTGCTGAGATGCAGACAAGAGCTGTAATCGAAGCTGCTATCAATGTCAACAAGGAAAAAGGCTGGAATATTGAACCAGAAATCATGATTCCTCTTGTTGGTGAAGTTAAGGAATTAAAATTTGTCAAGAAGACTGTTGTAGCTACTGCTGATGCTGTTATTGCTGAAGCTGGTGTTGATATGAAATATCATGTAGGTACAATGATTGAAATTCCAAGAGCTGCATTAACAGCTGATAAGATTGCTGAAGAAGCTGAATTCTTCTCATTTGGTACTAATGACTTGACACAGATGACATTCGGCTTCTCTAGAGATGATGCAGGTAAGTTCTTAGGCGATTACTACAAGAACAACATCTATGAACATGATCCATTCCAGACTATTGATGTTGATGGTGTAGGTCAGTTAGTTCAGATGGCTGTAGAAAAAGGTAAGAAGACTCGTCCTGACATCATGCTTGGTATCTGTGGTGAACATGGTGGCGACCCTAAGACAGTTGAATTCTGCCATAATGTCGGCTTAACTTATGTATCTTGCTCACCATTCCGTGTACCTCTTGCAAGATTAGCTGCTGCTCAGGCTGCTGTTAAAGAAGACCGTAAGAAATAATAAAGCTAAGGGTTAATCCTGTCTATCGGGATTAACCTTTTTTATTGACAACTACAACGAATTAAATTAATCGAAGAACATTAAAGGTAAGAAGGCGTTTATAATGTATAAAATGAATTATGATTTAGCTGCAGAACATTGGATAAAGAAGGATCAAACTTCAATTCATATGAATAATGAAGATTTAAAAGAAAAGATTGATGCCTTTATTAAAGCACATAATACTTGTGCTCTAGCAACCGCATCTTCTGGCATGGTAAGAAATACACCCATTGAATATAATTATGTTGATGGATTCTTCTATTTCTTTTCTGAAGGAGGACTTAAGTTTAAATGTCTCAAGGAAAACAAGAATGTTGGTCTTGCAATCTTTGAACCCTATGGGGGATTTGGTCAGCTAAAGGGTTTACAGGTAGAAGGTAGTGCTGAAATCCTTGAACCTTTTTCTGATGAATACTTAAAGATTATGACTTACAAGAAAATACCAATTGCATTCATGAAGAAATTACCTGAGCCAATGCATATCATTAAAGTTGTTCCAAAGTCATTTGATTATCTTGATTCCGATTTAAAGAAAGATGGATTTGGAAGCAGACAGCATTTAGATTGTTGAAAAGAGATTCGTATAATATAACCAAAATATTTCAACAACTAAGTATTAAGTAATCTTTAGCTGTAGTCATTCTTTTTAAAAATACATGAGTATATGGTTGACGAAAGAAGAAATTCAATACTAATGTTTCTAAAAAGGTTAATCCTGCTATTTAGGACTAACCTTTTTTCATTTTCCAAAGGTGAATTCTATGCTATAATGAGTGCTATGGAAAAGAAGACAACAATAAAATTAAACCTGAATTCATTAGCTGTGATTCTTTATACAAGTGACCTTATTCCTACAAAAGAAGGACCACTGACCAATGATGAATGGTATGCAATAGAAAAAAGAATAAAAGATACTGGTCGCGATGATGTAAGTTCATTAATAGGCATGAATCGTGAAGCACTGATGCTCTTGTTAGATATCGACAATATGTTGATTGATAAGATTGTGGCGAGAAGCACATTGCTCGCAGATATGATTCATTCATTGCATAATCTAGAAAATGAAGGCATTCATGTGACGACAAAATATGAAGACAATTATCCAAGTGAATTATACTGTCTTAATAATCGTATGCCTCTCATTCTCTATTATGTTGGTAATATGGATTTGATTAAAGATAACAATGTCAGTGTTGTTGGCCCACATGTCAATAATCGTACATTGAACTTTGCTACTAAAAGTGTTATTAACAAGGTCCTCGAAGAAGAACGTACATTGATTACCTGTGGTATTAAAGGGATTGATGAATATGCAACACGTTCCATTCTGAAAATGGGTGGAAGCGTGATTATGTTTGTCGCTGATCATATGCTTGATAAGATTCGTCTGAACAAACGTTATTTACGTGATGGACATATGCTGATTCTATGTGCTGTTGATCCTTATGCCTATTTTGATGTGACAAACTCATTGGATCGTAATATCTATGTATGCGGTCTTTCCAAAGAGCAGTTTATTATTGCGACTAATGTCAACAGTGGGGCGGTCTGGTTTACAAGCGTACAGAATTTGCATTATCACTGGACAACACCTCTTGTTGTTGATGCTTCGCCTTATTACAACGGTAACCTAAGACTTATTGAAATGGGGGCTATACGTGTCAGCAAAGATGATCTTGCAAGCCCTCTCGATATTGAACATATCATTATGAAGAACAGGATTGTCAATGAAGAAGATGATACAGAAATTGATCAGATGACAATATTTGAATTTATTGAGGAATAATTATGAATATAAAAGATTATAAAAAATTCCCTGTTACAACAGGACTTATTCTTATTTCTGGTATTGTCTATCTTATTTCTTTTGTCCTTTATGGTCCAACCATGAATGCCTATCAGGCATTACATCTAGGGGCCTATAATGGCTTTTATGTCCAGCATACACATGAATATTATCGCTTTATTACAAGTAACTTTATTCATTTTGGGATTCTTCATATTGTTGTGAATTGCTATTCATTGTATGGATTAGGAGCATTTATGGAAAAAGTGCTAGGTAGAACACGTTATCTCATTGTAGTTGGTATTGCTGCTGTTACAACGAACGGTCTGCCTTATCTCCTTTATCTTCATAATGGCTTTGAGGGTTCTAGTGTAAGTGGGGGAATTAGTGGCATTATCTTTGGCTTAATTGGTGCTTTAGGCGCTCTTGCCTTATTGTATCGTGATGTCTTTATGCACATCTGGCGCTCATTACTGCCAAATCTTATTTTCATGCTTTTAATTTCATTCATTGTACCGGAGATTTCTCTTTCAGGCCATGTTTCAGGCTTTATTGGTGGTTTTATTGCAACATATTTTCTCTTGAACCAAAAAAGACATCATGATGAGGTTAATTAATTATGAAATGGAAAACAAAAGAAGAACGAGAAGCAAAAGCCTTCTTCAATAGTCATAATTCCGCTTTATTGCATGGTAATGAATGGCCTAAAGCTATTGGCACTGCTCTTTTCATTGCTATTATCAGTGGCATTATTCTTGCCTTCCTTAATCGTTATGTATCATTGCTAAGTGGTATTCTGATGATTGTTGTTGGGGGAATTATTGGTGAAATGACAAGTGCATCCATTAACAAAAAAGGCAAGCAGGTTGCAATCATTTCAGCAATTATGAGTGTGGTGAGTTACTTTGTATTCTTTGTGGCATCCTATGTCATTGCCACGTCAGCCTTCAATATCACCATTGTACTATTTGCTGTAAGAAGCATGTTTGCTAATCTTATGAACTTGATTTGTATTGCCGCCGGAGCATTTTTCGCTTATCGCCAAGCTTATTAAACTGTTTATAAAAAGTTCATAATTCATCTATAAAATAAGGAAGAAGGATGTGAGACATAGATGAAAGTAGCTGTTGTTTATATGAAAACAGACAAATTCATGAAGCCTATTGCGAATGAAATAGCTAGAGACGCAAGAACATGTGCCTTAACTCAAGATGAGTTTGATCATCAGTCCATCTTTGATTTGCTGGTGCTGACATTTAGTTCTCATCATCTTAACTATAAGCAACTTGCTAGCTTTATTTCTTCCTTGGATCGTCAGCATGTCCATAATGTTGCTTTAGTTGGAACTTATAGCATTACTGATGCTATTATGAAAAAAACAATAGCTCTCTGTCATAAGCAGGATCTTCCTCTTATGCGAGAACAATATACATGCAAGCTTCCAATTCTTTCAAGACATCTCCCCGATGTTGTGATAAAGGATTCACGTATCTATGTGAATGATATGATAACAATTGTAGATAACTATTACTGACAGCATTCATTGCTGTTTTTTTGTAATAAAAATAGAACTGCATTGCAGTTCTATTCAATAACCATTGCATTTGGAATAGGGGCTAATGGATTATCTTTATTAAAATGATCATAGTAAAGAATGCCATCTAAATGATCCATCTCATGCTGTAAGCACATTGAGAAGAAGCCTCTTGCCGTGATTTTTACCTGCTTGTCAGTAATGGCATCATAAGCCTCAACGACAACCTTAGCATGTCTTGGTACATAGCCCTGTAAATCTTCAGGAACTGAAAGACAGCCTTCACCTGCTTTGATATAGGCTTCTTTTTGTGTATAGGCAACAAGCTTTGGATTTACTAAAGCCCATTCTTCTTTATGTGTCATATTGCCTTCTTCATCATAATCAGGAATATAGATTGTCAGCATACGTTTGGGAATGCCAAGCTGAATAGCAGCTAAACCAACGCCAGGTCTTAAATGATATTTCTCACTTAGTTCTTCATCCTGACTATTTTTTAAATATTCCATCATTTCCATGAGTTTATTTCTGTCTTCATCACTTAATGGAAGTTCAACTTCCTTTGAAATTTCTCTTATTCTAGGATCTTGATCCGTAATGATATCTTTCATTGTTATCATGTCTTTCACCTCAACTGTCATCATAACACACTTATTTTTGAATTGCCATATGTATGCATTTAGCTAGAGTGAACTTTTCATTTGAATGACTTTCATGTATAATAAACACAAATGAAAGGGGATTTGTTGATGTATGATTATCCACTTGATTATGATTGGTCAACTGATGAGATTCTAATTGTAATCAATTTATATAATGCTGTTGAAAAGGCTTATGAAGAAGGTATTGAGGCTAATGAATTTATGGATGCCTATAATGCCTATCGCGAAGTCTTGAATTCTAAAGCAGAAGAAAAGAAATATGAACGTGAATTTAAAGATGCTTCTTCCTATTCAATCTTTGCAGTCTATAAGGAAGCATTGAAAGGTGGCTTTATTAAGCTATGAATATCAAGAAAATCATTAAAATGATGTTTACAAATACTGGTGTGGATAAGGGAATCTATATCTGCACTTTTATTCTATGTGTATTTGGCGTTGTTATGATTGGTGATGCAAGTGTTGGTATGGTTGTTAAATATGGTAGAAATTATCCCATCATCAACATGCTTAAGCAATGCTTTTTCCTAGGGGCAGGTGCCTTCTTCATGGCTGTTATTGCCCACAAATTTAACACAAATAAAATGCTGACAAAGAATTTTTTGAAAGTTCTTTATTTTGGTACTTTGTTTGCAATGTTCGCCTGTTTGTTATGGAGCATTAATGGTGCTCATGGCTGGATAAAATTAGGTCCTATCACCATTCAGCCTGCGGAATTTATGAAAATAGTCATTATCCTTTTGCTAGCCTATCATTTTGGTGTTTTGCCTGATCATTTCATGTATAAATATGGTTCAGCCAAGCATAAGGCAGAAATGGATAACTTGTTTATCAAACACTGTGTGGCCTATCCAGTAGCGGCAGCAGCAGTTGCTTTCTTCGTCTGCGCAATTGTACAAAAGGATTTAGGCTCGGGTATTATTCTTGCAGCGATTGCCATCATTATTTTCTTTTGTGTTCCATTAAAAAGATTTGACCGTATTAAGGTTATTTTTGCGATTGCTGCTGTCTTTGCCTTGATTTTATTCGGATTAGCAGGTGGTGTTGGTTTAATGCCTCATCAGCTTCAGCGTTTCGAAAGCTGGCTTAATCCACTTTCTGGTGTTTATGATAAAACTTGGCAAATTGTTAATGGGTTTGTAGCTTATTCTAATGGGGGCTTGTTTGGTTTAGGTTTTGGCAACTCAATCATGAAATATGGCTATATTCCAGAGAGCCAGAATGACTTTATTTCGGCTATTATTGTTGAAGAATTTGGTCTATTTGGCTTTGCCTTACTGATGATTCCTTATTTTTATATCATCTTCAAGATTTTTAAGTATGGCATAAAGAACGAGAATATTCCAGATCGCTTGATACTTATTGGTATTTCCTCTTATTTCTTCCTACATTTATTTGTAAATATAGGAGGGGTATCAGGGCTCATTCCAATGACAGGTGTGCCATTAATCTTCATTAGTGCTGGTGGTTCATCGACTCTGGCTGGGTTGATGTCCTTAGGCATCGCTCAATCCATTATCAAGCGATATAACCGTAATAAGCTTAAGAAGAAGGTCGAAGATGAATTATAATCTAATAGAAGAACTTATAAAAAGCGTTCGTGAAGAAACATATTATCTTGAATTCCAACAGGCTTACGTCACTCTTATGAAAAACAAAGAAGTTAGCAGCTTGATGCAGACTTATGAGCGTCTAAACGAGGAGTTAACTGAACGTGAGCGCTTTGGGGCATATATCGATAACACTCAGCTAAAAAATGATATTCTAAAAATCAGGAAAGAGCTTGTACATATTCCGGATTTTCAAGACTATCAGGAAAAGCTAAGCATCTTAAATAAAGAACTTGATGCATTGTCAGAAATAATTTTTCATAACATTTCTGAAGAACTTGAAATAGGAAGGATGGGCAAGATCTATGCGCGTCATCGCCGGAAAGTATAGAAGCAGAATGCTTAAAACGGTTGAAAACAATCGTACACGACCAACAACCGATAAGAATAAAGAAAATCTCTTTAATATGATTGGCCCTTATTTTGATGGAGGGAACTGTCTTGATTTATTTGCTGGCAGTGGTGGACTTGGCATTGAAGCATTAAGCCGTGGTATGGAATTTCTTGTTGCTGTTGATAAGCAGTATGCTGCATTTAAAGTGATCAAGGAAAATCTCGCATCGCTCAAGATTGATAATGCGAAAGTCTTGAAAATGGATTATCGCAAAGCATTAGCTACTTTGGCTAATGAAGATATCCAATTTGATCTTGTTTTACTTGATCCTCCTTATGATATGAAGATCAATCAGAATATAATGGATACATTATATAAGCAACATATGTTGAAAGAAGGCTGTATCATTGTTGTCGAGGATCGACTCGAAGAACGTCTTACTTTTGAAAAGCCATTTGAACTTGTCAAAGAAAATCAATATGGCATTACAATAATGCAGATTGTAAGATTTGGAGGTTATGATCATGATTAAAGCAGTCTATGCCGGAACGTTCGATCCTATCACGAATGGTCATCTTGATATCATCAAGAGAGCACTAGCCCTCTTTGATGAAGTCCATGTCGTTATCTTCGATAATCCTGCTAAAGCAACGCTCTTTAATATTGAGGAACGTTTGGCAATGATTCAGGAAGCGACAAAAGATTTACAGCATGTTGTTATTGCAGCAAGCAACAAGCTTGCTGTGGAATATTGCGAAGAAGTAGATGCAAAAGTGCTTGTAAGAGGGATTCGTGCCACAAATGACTATCATTATGAGAGTATGATGGCTTATTCTAACAAGTATCTAGATGAAAATATTGAGGAAGTCTTTTTAATGACTAGACTTGAATATACCTTTGTTTCATCTTCAGCGATTAAGGAAATCGCAAGTCATCATCGTGATGTCTCAACACTTGTACCTGAATGTGTTAATATAGCTTTAAAAGAAAAATATCATTCTTAAGAGGAGGACAGTATGGCAATTCAGACATTCATGAAAGTTCTTTCCAATAAAGAACTCATTAAAGATGTATTTGAAATGGTTGTCGAAGGGGATACATCGGCAATTACAACACCTGGACAGTTTGTCAATCTCAAGCTTAATAAGTACCAGGAACCTTATTTAAGAAGACCAATGAGCATTTGTGACTATGATGATCATACACTTACAATGATCTATAAAGTTGTTGGAACAGGTACAAAGCTTCTAAGCGAAATCAGACCTGGGCATAAGATTGATATGCTTACTGGTTTAGGTCATGGTTTTGTTTATCAGAATGAAAAGAGCGCATTATTAATTGGCGGGGGATTAGGCTTACCACCCCTCTATAAGCTAGCCAAGGAATTACTTAAAAAGGGAGTTGATGTAAAACTTGTAGTTGGCTTTGCAAGTAAAAAGGATGCCTTCTATCTTGATGAATTTAAAGAGTTATGTCCAGTCTTTGTCGCAACGATGGATGGTACACTTGGAACAAAAGGGACTGTAATAGATGCCATTAAAGAAAACAACCTTTCCTATGAACATTATTATGCCTGTGGTCCTTTACCAATGTTGAAGGCTTTAGCTAAGTTCGATGATCAGCATGGCTCACTCTCTTATGAAGCTAGAATGGGCTGTGGCTTTGGCGCATGCATGGGCTGTTCGATGGAAATGAAAGATGGTTCAAGCAAGCGTGTATGTTATGAGGGTCCTGTATTTGCGAGTAGCGAGGTGAAGATTGATGGCTAATTTACATATCACATTACCTGGTTTAGATTTAAAGAATCCTGTCATTCCTGCATCTGGAACATTCGGTTATGGGCAGGAGTTCAAAGACTTCTATGATCTCAATAAACTTGGATCTATTTCCATTAAAGGTACAACAAGGGAAAAGCGCTATGGCAATCCTTTACCAAGAATTGCTGAAGGACCTGCTGGATTGCTTAATGCGATTGGCTTGCAGAACCCTGGGGTAGAACATGTTGTAGCCCATGAACTGCCTGAACTTGCTAAAATCTTTGATGGCAAGGTGCTTGGCAATATGGGTGGCCATTCTTTTGAAGATTATGTTGAAACCGCATCTATTCTTTCTCAAGCAGAAAATGTTGGTGCCCTTGAACTCAACATCAGCTGTCCTAATGTCAAGGAAGGTGGCATGCAGTTTGGTACCGACCCAGCAACGGCTGCAAGAGTGACGAGGGAAGTCAAGGCAGTCTCATCAAAGCCAGTTTATGTTAAGCTTTCACCAAATGTTACTGATATAGTTGCAATGGCAAAAGCTGTTGAAGAAGCAGGAGCGGATGGTATTTCTATGATCAATACGCTTGTTGGCATGCGTTTTGATATAAGGAGCGGACGTCCTATTATCGCCAATAAGACAGGTGGCTATTCTGGACCAGCTATTTTACCAGTTGCTTTAAGAATGGTCTACCAGGTCTCTCAGGCTGTTGATATCCCAGTGATTGGGATGGGAGGCATTAGTTCTGGCAGGGATGCTATTGAAATGATGATTGCTGGAGCAAGTGCTGTTGAAGTTGGCTGTGCAAACCTGATTGATCCTTATGCATGTCCTAAAATTATTGATGAGATGAATGATTTACTTGATGACATGGGTATTGATGATATTCATGAAATCATTGGCTTATCACATAAATATTAGATAAAGAGGAAGTTATTATGACTTCCTCTTTCATTGTCTTTTGTAATGCACTATAATTGACTAATAATTCTCTTTTCTTCAAAATTGTACTATAATGACAAAGGTGATAAATGTGAACTTAGATAACGTATTAAATGAAAAACAAAAGGAAGCAGCAACATACTTAGATGGCCATCTGCGTATTATTGCTGGGGCAGGCTCAGGGAAAACAAGAGTCGTGACATATCGTATTGCTTACCTGATTGAGAATATTGGTGTCAATCCACGCAATATTCTTGCCATCACTTTTACTAACAAAGCTGCTAATGAGATGAAATCACGTGTTGAGAAGCTTCTTGGCAGTGAAGCACTAGGTGCAACAATCTGCACCATTCACTCGCTTTGCGTACGTGTATTACGCCAGCATATTTCTTTACTTGGCTATACGCATAACTTCGTTATTATGGACGAGGAAGATATAAAGTCATTATTAAAGAAGCTTTATAAAGAACAGCAGGTTGATGTCAAGCAGTTCTCTATCAAGAGCATGATGAATTATATTTCAAGCTATAAAACGGCTTTCGTGACGCCTGAAAAAGCCATGAAACTGGCAGGCGATTTGCCTGGTGAAAAACAAAAAGCTCTTATTTATGGGGCTTATGAACAATATAATAAAGAACATAATATGCTTGATTTTGATGATTTACTGATCAAGACACTCACTCTCTTTAGAGATAATCCTCAGGTTGTTAAGAAATGGAGTCGTCGCTATCAATATGTTCATGTTGATGAGTTTCAGGATGTTGGTGAGATTGAATATGAACTCATTCACTATTTCGGACAGGACTCAACTGTATGTGTTGTAGGTGATCCTGATCAGACCATCTATTCCTTTAGAGGCAGTGATGTCAATTATATCATGAACTTTGATAAAGATTATCAGAATGTTAAGACAATCATTCTTGATCAGAACTATCGTTCTACCAAAAACATTCTTGAGATATCCAACAATCTTATTCGTAAAAACAAGAACCGCCTAGAAAAAGATCTTTTCTCTAACTTGGAAGATGGTCCCCATATTATTCATTTCTCGGGACGAAGTGAAGAGGCTGAAGCAGAGTTTATTGGTGATGAGATTGAACAGGCCATGAATAAAGATGCTAATCTACATTATAGTGATATTGCAATTCTCTATCGTGCTAACTATCTCTCAAGACCGATAGAACAGATGATGATCAGAAAGAAGATTCCTTACCGTATCTTTGGTGGTTTGAAGTTCTTCAACCGTAAAGAAGTCAAGGATGCCCTAAGCTACCTACGGCTTCTTGTCAATAATGATGACTTAAGCTTTGAACGTATTGTCAATGTGCCTGGAAGAGGTGTTGGGGCAAAGACACTTGAAAAGATCCAGCTTGCTGCTATCCATCATCAGCTTTCGGATTATGAGACGCTTTGTTTCTATAGTGATGAAATTGGCCTCTCCAGCAAAGTCAAGAAAAGTCTCAAGCAGTTTGTCAGCGCATTAGAAAAAGCACGAGTAAGCACAAAGCCATTAGAAGATGTCTATGATGACTTGATGAAAGATGTTGGCTATTATGAGATGTTGCAGCACGATCAGGAAGATAGTCGCATGGATAACTTAATGGAATTAAAGAACTCCATAGCTTCCTATGTCAAAGAAAATCCTGAAAATGCAACACTTGAATCGTATTTACAGGACATTGCCCTCTATACAACCCAGGATGAAGGCACAACAGGAGATTATGTCAGCATGATGAGTATTCATATGGCCAAGGGTCTTGAGTTTAAATATGTCTTTGTAGCTGGGCTTTCGGAGAATATCTTCCCATCCATCCGTTCAATTGAAGAGGGTGGCGATGATGGTCTTGAAGAAGAAAGACGCTTAGCCTATGTCGCCTTTACCCGTGCCAAGGAAAAACTCTATCTGACTGACTCCCAGGGCTTCTCCTTTGTCTCTCATTCACCTAAAATGACATCGCGTTTTGTCGATGAAATTGGCAAGCATAATGTTGAACATGTGGGGGCTAAGAATCCTTTTAAAACATCAACTTACATAAATACTAACGAATCGATTGAAGAAATGATTGGTGATAATCATGTTGATGAATGGAAAGTAGGGGACTTAGTCATGCATGATACTTTTGGCAAGGGCGTTGTAGTTAATGTTCGCGATAAGACACTGGATATCGCCTTTAGTGTTCCTTATGGCTTAAAGACATTGATGGCAGGTCATAAGGCATTAAAGCGACTTACGAATTAAAAGAATCTAATAGAAAAGGCAAATGTTATGACACTTGAAAGATTAAATGAATTAAAAGAAAAACTGAATCAGTATAATTATGAATATTATGTTTTGGATAATCCAACAGTTACTGACCAGGAATATGATGCTTTGATGGATGAACTGATCAAGATTGAACAAGCTCATCCAGAATGGCTAACAAGCGATTCACCAACACAGCGTGTTGGTGGACAGGTTCTAGAAGGCTTTACAAAAATTCGTCATCAGGTTGGGATGATGTCTTTAGGAGATATCTTCAACCAGGAGGAAGTAGAAGCTTTCAATGACCGTGTCACTTCAACCATCTATAATGTGGATTATGTCTGTGAACCAAAGCTTGATGGTCTGTCTGTTTCGCTTGTCTATCAGGATGGTATCCTGCAGTATGGAGCAACGCGTGGTGATGGAACTGTTGGTGAGGACATTACCCATAATGTCAAAACCATTCGTTCTATTCCCTTACGTATCAATCATCCTGGACGTCTTGAAGTCCGTGGTGAAATCATCATGCCTAAGAAATCCTTTGAAAAGCTCAACAAAGAACGCAAGGAAGCAGGATTGCCTTTATTTGCGAACTGCCGTAATGCCGCTGCTGGGTCAGTGCGTCAGCTAGATAGTGCCATTGCTGCTAAACGTGGGCTTGATGCTTATCTTTATCATGTCCCTGTCCCTGAAGAATTAGGTGTTGAAACACATTATCAGGCGCTTGAAAAGATGAAAGAGCTTGGCTTTAAAGTCAACCCGCTTATTAAGCGTTGTCAAAGCATTAAGGATGTCTGGGCATATATCGAAGATATGACGAAAAAAAGACCGGATCTTCCTTACGATATTGATGGCGTTGTCATCAAAGTCAATGACCTCGCATCACAAAAGAGACTTGGCTTCACAGCTAAAGTCCCACGTTGGGCTATTGCTTATAAGTTCCCAGCTGAAGAAGTCATTACTCATCTTGATGATATTATTCTTACGATTGGCCGCACTGGACAGATTACCCCAAATGCTGTTCTTGACCCTGTCAGAGTTGCTGGCTCAACAGTTCAGAGAGCAACATTACATAATGAAGACAATATCAAGCGTAAGGATATTCGTATTGGGGATTATGTCGTTATTCGTAAAGCAGGAGATGTTATCCCTGAAGTTGTGCGTTCCCTGCCAGAAAGAAGAACAGGAAATGAACGTATTTTTAAGATGGCCCATGTCTGTCCGATGTGTGGTCAGCCATTAGTCCGCAGAGCTAATGAAGCAGCATATTATTGTGTAAATGAGAATTGTGATAGTAAGAATATTGAAAAGATTATTCATTTTGCGAGTCGTGATGCAATGAATATTGATGGTCTTGGGGATAAGATTGTTGAACAGTTCTATAATAATGGCTTTGTAAGACATATTCAGGATCTTTATCATTTAGCAGATCATGAAATGGAGATTATGAATTTAGAAGGTTTTGGTAAGAAGTCAATGGATCATCTCATTGCTTCAGCAGAAGCTTCAAAAGCTAATTCTTTGGAAAAGCTGCTTTTTGGTTTAGGAATAAAAGGAATTGGTGCAAAAATGGCTGATACACTTGCAAAGAACTTTGGAACACTTGACAATCTTCTATCTGCGAGCTACATTCAGCTTACAAGCATCAAGGATGTTGGCGATACGATTGCGCAAAGTCTTGGGGAATGGCAGCGTTCAGAGAAGAATATGCAGCTTGTAGCTGATTTAAAAGCACTTGGCGTCAATATGAGCTATCTGCATAATACTGAAACAATCACATCACCATTTACTGATAAGACAATTGTTGTTACAGGAACGCTTGTATCCATGAGCCGTAAGGAAATCAAAGCCTATTTAACAGAGCATGGTGCCAATGTCACAGGCAGTGTCTCAAAGAAAACAGACTTAGTCATTGTGGGAGCTGATCCCGGCAGTAAGTATGACAAAGCTGTAAGCTTAGGCATTACCATTATGAATGAAGATGAATTTAGAGAGGTGGCTGGTCTATGAGAATATTAAGAAAAATAGGAATCCTGGCACTAAGTACAGCAATGCTTTGTGCCTGTTCAAGTTCCAAAACAACGACAAAAGAAAAGACTTCATCAGTTGTATCAACAACCGATTCACTAACTGGTAACTATTACCGTATTGTTAACATGGGGCGCAACCCTAAGAGTGAAGATATTTATACAGAATTCTCCACATCCAATGACTTTGTTACAATTGGCAATGGCTTGCAGGAATTGTCACAGGATCACTTCTCTACAGGTGATTACTACCTTTCTGAAGGTCAGCAGTTAACCTTATCCGACTACACCAATCTGATGAAACGTGATGGGGCAAATGCAACAAAGAAGAATTTTGATAAGACAACACTTCAGCCAACCCATGGCACTACTATTGATGGCATTGCTGATCCAGTCATGGTAACCAATATGACAGAACAGGATTTCTTTACTAAGAATGCCACAAGCTACACATTAAAAGGGGCAAGTATTGCCGTTATCTTAAATCCTCAGGATGCCAACAACAATGATATTGATACCATGAGCAAGGATGCCATTGCGAATTATTGTAAGAAGTGTGCTAGTCGTCTTTATAAATATATTCGTGAAAACAAGAAGACACTTAAGGATTTACCAATCCTGATTGCCTTTTATATGAAGAACGATTCAGCTGTATCACTTAATAACGGCAATTATATCTATCAGGCATTTTGCGAGAATGGTGAAGTAGGGGCTTTAAAAGCAGTTAACCACGAAACAGTAACTTTCACAAGCACCCGTGCTAGTAAGCTTGATCCTGCGACTTCAAGCGAATTTGAAACAATTAAGGCAGCCTTAAAGAATGCTTCAACAGAAGCAGCAAGCATTGTTGGCGAAGCAACTTATGTCAATAATACAATTCAGACAATGAAGATTACTGCTTACCTGAATGTCAAAAGCTATACAGAAATGCTTTATCTGACATCGGTTCTCGCTGACCAGATTGACAGCAAATTCACTCAGGATTTCCAGGCCAAAGTGCTTGTCTATTCACAAGATGAATTAATGGCAGTTATTGTCAAAAACAAAGGCTCTGATGCTAAGACAACAATCATCCAGGACTAAAGGTTGTTGTATATCGTTATGAATTTTGATAGAATAGGGAAGAAAAGTAGGTGAGTAACTTGGCACAGAAGCATTTTAATTTTGATGATGAAGATGTAAAAATCAAGAAACCAAGCGGTCATAAAGCATCAATGAATGAAACACAGGAATTCCATTTTAAAGATGAAGATGATGTCGTGAGTGCAAAAAAGCCATCGGGTAAAAGAAAGCTCAAGAAATGGCCAATTGTTCTTGGAATCTTTGTACTCCTGATTGTCATTGGTATTGTGAGTGTCTATAATATGACAAAGGAAGATGGTCCTGTTTATGGTGATCGTTGTGCTGGCTTATTGCCAATCACACAGAATATCAAGACAACAGCAATTGAAGCCGTTAAGAAGGATCATAATTCCGTAAAATCTATTCATATTGAAACAGCTTGTCGCACAGTTAAAATTGATATTGTCTATGTTGGTGGGACATCCGCAAGAGTTGCTGAATCAATTGCACAGGATGCAGCAAAAAAGCTTGATGCTGCAAGCGGAAGACCTAAGGCTACGAATTCTGCCTTTAGTGATTTATTTGGTACTTACAATAATGAAAAACAATATGAAATCAATTTCTATCTAACTGCTGAAGATAATGCATCTGAATATCCTATCTATGGAACAAAGAAAGCAGGCAGCGACAACTTTAATTTCACATTAGCCTCAGTAAGAGACCAAGCAACATATAACAAAGTCAACAAGAAATAAAACGGGCTTATGCCCGTTTTTTCATAGGAGAGAGTTATGAAGAAAAAAGAAAGATTTATTGGTGTATGCAGTGACTATACACATGAAGGATTAGGGGTTGTTAAGAAGGACCATGATGTTATTTTTGTCAAGAATTTACTTGTTGGTGAAGAAGCTGAAATAGAAATCATTAAGGTTCTCAAAAATTACTGTGTTGGTCGTGTTTATAAGATGATCAAACCATCAGATGAACGAGAAGAACCTATTTGTCCTGTCTATAAGCTATGTGGTGGCTGTTCACTCATGCATATGAGCTATCAGGCCCAGCAAGCCTTTAAGACAAAACGTGTCAAAGATACAATGGAACGTATTGGGCATGTCTTCTTTCCTGTTAATGACTGTTTGATGGATAAAGAAATCTATCATTATCGCAATAAAGTCCAAGTACCTGTTGGCGAAAAGGATCATAGGATTGTAACTGGATTCTATAAGCCACATACGAATGATATCATTGATAATGATTTTTGTTTTATCCAGAATGAATTCTCAAATGAAGTTACGAAATATGTCAAAACACTCTTAGAAAAATACCATATCAAGCCCTATGACAAAGTCTTAAAGCAGGGACATATCAAACATATTTTAACGCGTTATGGCGTTCATACAAATGAAGGCATGCTTGCCCTCATCACCTATACAAAGAAAGTCCCTCATCTTCATGATTTAGTTAATGATGTACACAATAAATTCCCATCAATCACAACAATTATTCAGAACATCAATCCAAGACATGACAATGTCATTCTTGGTGATGAAGTGAATGTACTATATGGTCCAGGCTACATCCATGATACACTTCTAGGAAATGACTATACGATATCATTAAAATCATTCTATCAGATTAATCCAAGACAAGTAGAAGTGCTCTATACAAAAGCCATTGAACTCGCAAACTTAAACAAAGATGATATTGTCTTAGATGCCTATTGTGGTATTGGTACAATTGGATTGACATTAGCGAAAGATGTTAAGAATGTCTATGGTATTGAAGTTGTAGAACAAGCTATCGAAGATGCGAAGGAAAATGCTAAAAGAAATAATATAAAGAATGCTGAATTTATCTGTGGTGATGCAGGTGAAGTTGCACTTGAATATAAGAAACAGGGCATACACTTTGATGTAGTCATTGTTGATCCACCAAGAAAAGGATGTTCAGAGCTCTTCCTTAAACAACTCATTGAACTAAGTCCAGAACGACTTGTCTACATCTCATGTAATGTTGCTACGCAAGCAAGAGACATGCAGCTCTTAACACAATACTATGAAGTCAAAAAGATACAGCCTGTTGATATGTTCCCACAGACAACTCATGTTGAGACGGTTGTCTTGCTTTCCAAGGGCGAGGTCGACTCGAAAAAGATTCGGGTTGAGTTCTCTTTGGAAGATATGGATATGTCGGAGTTCCAAGATGGAGCTACCTATCCGCAGATCAAGGAGTATGTGTTGGAGCATACCGGGTTAAAGGTGTCCAGCCTTTATATTTCTCAGATAAAGAGAAAATGCGGGTTGGAAGTAGGCAAAAACTATAATCTGCCGAAATCCGAGGATTCCAGACAGCCACAATGTCCACCAGAAAAAGAGAAAGCAATCCGAGAAGCATTCAAATATTTTGGGATGATCTAACATCCCGCAGAATGGAGGTTTCTTATGGATAGATTGATTTCCTGCGAGTTCAACATGGATACTGCCTGTGTGGAACTGAAATTTGCAAATGGCAGCATAATTGCGATTGATACCATTGCCGTCGAGAACAAGGTTGCCGACAATATGTATCAACGGTCAGAACTGGATTATCTAATCTATAATGACCCGGTTGGATACGCTGATCTGATACTAAATGGCGATCCCGAAACCTATTTGAAAACTGTAACTGAATGTAATTCTTTAGATACTTAACAATCACACCACCCATGGAAAGAAAAATTTCTATGGGTGGTTCTTTTTTATTTCATGTTTAGGTTATGCGGATAACCTTTGACTTATCTGCGTAAAATGAATAGAATAAAAGAAGATT